>Ga0207755_100167_pt1 | contig 42142 bp, 47 predicted proteins | sample A23P2SouthBayCA_FD_187734 | JGI IMG/M metagenome (GOLD analysis project Ga0207755, IMG submission 187734) | Aerobic enrichment media microbial communities from Bioluminiscent Bay, La Parguera, Puerto Rico - A23 P2 (SPAdes) | ecosystem: Environmental > Aquatic > Marine > Unclassified ...
TCGCCGCCGCCGTCGGAACCACGAGGTAGGCGACGGTGAACGTCGCCCACGCGCCGCTCGACGCGAGGAACGCGACGAGTCCGCGCCGCGTCCCCCGATGGTCTATCGTTCGCGCTCGCCACGCGCCCGCGGCGCACGCGAGCGCCGCGAAGACGAACGCCGCGACGTGCGCGACGTATATCGCGTTCACCGGGTTCGTCCTCCCGCTCGGCTCACCGGGTTCGTCCCTCTGTCACGCTCGTACCCTCCCGCTCCGCCGATTTAGTCCTTCGGACGATTCTCCTACGGTTCCGCCGTCGCGCCCTCGACGAGCCGTTCGAGTTGCGCGGGCGGGACGGCGCCGCGGGCCGCGTGCCCGTCGTAGGCGAACGTCGGCACGCCCGTCACGCCCATCCGGTGCGCCTCCTCGAACGACGCCTTCAGCTCCTCCCGGATCCCTGCGTCCGAGACGGCGTCGCGCACCTCCTCCGCGGGGACGCCGGCGTCTTCGGCGAGTTCGGCGAGCACGTCCACGTCGCCGATGTCGCGGCCCTCCTCCCAGAGCGCCGCGAACAGCGACCGATCGAACGCCAGCCACGTCTCGTAGTCGTAGTGTTCCTTCACGTAGTAGGAGGCGACCTGGGCGTCCAGCGAGTCCACGTCGTCCACGAGGTCCGCCTGCATCTCGTCGGCGCCGTACTCCTCGCGGAGCCGCTCGACGTTCTGCCGGGCCTGCTCGTAGTACTCGTCGTCGTGCCCGCTCTCCCGAACGACCTCCCCCGACTCGTCGCGCTGGTTCGAGCGCAGGTCGAACGGGTGCCAGTCTATCTCCAGTTCCTCGTCGCGTTCGTCCTGGTACTCGTCGAGCGACCGCCGCCCGAGATAGCAGAACGGGCAGACGTAGTCCGAGAAGACGGTTATCTCGTCGGTCACGCCCCACCGGTAGGTCGCGCGCGCGCAAAAGCCGTCGGGTCGACGAACCCCGCACGCGGCGAACGCGTTCCGCGCCACGTTTTTCCGTCTCGCCGAGCTAGCTCGCGCCCGACCCGGATGTCCGAGGCACGCCCGCGCTTCGAGCGCGCGCTCGCGGCGGCCGCGCGACGATGCGGCGTCACGCGCGTCGTCGCCGCCCAGCGCGCGGTGCGCCTCGTCGAGTTCGGCGTCGTCGGCGCGTCGGGCGCGCTCGTGAACGTCGCCGTGCTCGTCGCCCTCCTCGACGACGTCCCCGCGTCCGTCGCGGCGTTCGTCGCGTTCTTCGGCGCCGCGACGTGGACGTTCGCGCTGAACAGCCGCGTCACCTTCGAGACGACGGACGCGCTCTCCCGTCGGTTCGCGCGCTACCTCGGCGTCTGCTCCGCCGGCTACGTCGTCTACACCGCGCTCCTCCTCGTCTGCCTGCGATGGCTGGCGCTCCCGTACTGGGCCGCCGCGCTCCCCGCGGTCACCGGCGGCGGCCTCCTGAACTACGTCGGGAGCGAGCGCTTCGCGCTCGCGTAGCCCCTCGGGCTTACGGGGTCAGCGCACGCAGACCCGCCATGGCCGTCGCCTCCTTCACCGTCGCCGCCGTCGCCGTCTGCGCGCTCCTCCTCGTCGCGAGCGCGTTCTTCTCGTCCGCCGAGATCGCCGCGTTCACCCTCCAGCGCCACCGCATCGAATCGCTCGCCGCCACCGGCGACGTCCGAGCCCGCGCGCTCGAAGCCCTCCGGGAGGACCCGAACCGCCTGCTCGTCACCATCCTCGTCGGCAACAACGTCGTGAACGTCGCGTTCTCCACCATCGTCGCCGCGCTCACCGTCTCCGTCGTCCCCGCCGGCCCCGCCATCGTCGTCGCCACCGTCGTCACCAGCGTCCTCGTCCTCCTCGTCGGCGAAGTCGCCCCGAAGGCGTACGGCGTCGCGCACGCCGAGTCGTGGGCGCTCACCGTCGCCCGCCCGGTCACCGCCCTCGAACGCCTGCTCGCCCCGGTCGTCTGGGCGTTCGACGCCGTCGCGGACGCCCTCACGTCGCTCGCGGGCGCCGCGAGCGACCCGCCGCCCTACGTCACCCGCGAGGAGATACGCGCGCTCCTCGTCACGGGCGCGCGACTCGGCGTCGTCGACGCCGACGAACGCGAGATGGTCCACGCCGTCCTCGACCTCGAAGAGACGCCCGTCGCCGACGCGATGACGGAACGGGACGACCTGGTCGTCGCCGCCCCGGACGCGGCCCCCGCGGACGTCCGCGACGCCTGCCTCGACCGCGGCGTCGAACTCGCCGTCGTCGCCGACCGGGACCCCACCGGCGACGTCGGCACCGTCCGCGGCACCGTCACGCTCGCCGACGTCGCGCGCGCCGCGAACGCGAACGAGACGCTCGACGCGGCTCTCCGGCCCGCGCTTACCGTCGACGACGCCTGGACGCTCGACGACCTCGTCGGCGACTTCCGCGAGTACGAGGCCGACGTCGCCGTCGTCACCGACCACGGGACGCTCGCCGGCGTCGTCACGCGCGACGCCGTCGCTGAGGCGGTGCTCTGGCGGGGAAGATAGGAGGAGGAGTTACTTCTTGCGCGTGCCGCCGTTCTTCGAGGGACGGTTCTTCTCGGTGCCCTTCCCGCGCTTGCGGAGGCCGCGGCCCTTCCGGCCGGCGGAGGTGATACCGCGCAGCGCGCGGTTCTCCTGGCTCTCGTTCGCGATCCAGCCGAGGTCGTCGTCGTTCTGGATGGCGGGATGCTCGGGGTCGAGGAGCACGACTTCGAACCACTTCTGCGAGCCGTCCTCACCCACCCAGTAGGAGTTCAGCACGCGGAGGTTCCGGTACTTCCGCGTCGCGCGCTCCTCGGAGATGCGCTGGAGGTTCTTCGCGCGACCGATGCGGTTGACGCCCTGCCGCTTCGAGCGCCGGCCGGCGCGGTGGCGCGCCTGCCGGGCGGTGCCCTTGCGGACGGAGACGCGAGCGACGACGACGCCCTGCTTCGCCTTGTAGCCCAGTTCGCGGGCCTTGTCGAGGCGGGTCGGGCGCTCGACGCGCTCGATGGCGCCCTGCTCGCGCCACTCCTGCTTTCGCTGCCACTGCAGCTCGGCGAGTTTGCCCTCGCCGGGCTGCTTCCACGCGTCCTTGATGTGGGAGTAGAAGCTTCGTGCCATGGTTGTCAGTCGGGCGCTTGCGATTCAGGCGCTCCACGGCTCGTGCCGCTTCGTCGAGATGCGTCGCATCTCGCGCCCACATTTCGTCCCGTCCGGCGGAACGCCGCGGCGGGTGCCCGCTGGAGCCCGTCGCCAGCGAGTTATCGGCTCTACCCGTGACGCGGGGTTAAGGGCTTCGAAACGCCCGCCGCCTTTTCGGGCGTCCGCGCCGTACGCCCGGTATGGCGCGAGACACCACCGGGCAGTGGTTCGGGACGCCGATGGACGACGACGACGTCGACGCCATCCTCGAATCGGAGGGGTACGCCGTCCTCTCGCTCGCCCGCGACGACGACCCGTACAGCATCCCCGTCTCGCTCGGCTACGACGGCACGGACGCCTACTTCGTCCTCCTCGAGGACGGCCCGAAGGGCGAGAAGTTCGACTACATCGAGGACGGCGGGACGGTCCGCCTCCTCGTCATGGACGTTCACAGCCGGTTCGACTGGCGGAGCGTCGCCGTCACCGGCACCGCGCGCCGCGTCGAACGCGACACCGACGAGTGGGAGCACCTCGCGGACACGATGGCGGAAAACGCGTGGTTCACGCGCGGATTCGAGCGCGCGGACTCCATCGAGGACGTCCACGGGTGGCGCGTCGCCGACGCGGAGGTTCGCGGACTCCGCGTCGCCGAGGACTGACACCGATCACGCCGTAGTTGTGGCCGCCCCTCCCGCGTGCGTACGCAGACGCGGCCCCGCGAACTCGCTCTCGTCCACCCGCCGACCCTCACTGCGCGGCAGAATTAGATCGGATCAAAAGCTCGATTATACGCGGCTAATGAGGGGTCTTATGAGGACGTGAGTGCATCCTCGTGTTGTGGCAGACTCACGCGTGGCCTTTCTCAAAGTCTCCTGGGCTAACGTCCTCTTGAACGCCCTCAAAATCGGTGTCGAGGGCGCACTCGGAGTGCTCACCGGGAGTCTCGCGCTCACCGCCGACGCGGCCCACTCCGTCGCGGACCTCCTCGCGAGCGGCGTCGTCCTGATCTGGGGCCGATCCGCGTTCGACGACGCCGACGACTCACACCCGCACGGCCACAATCGGTTCGAACCGCTCTCCGCGCTCTTCGTCGGGGGCGTCCTCGTGCTTCTCGGACTCAAACTGCTGTACGATGCGGGGCACTCGATTCTCACGGGGGTCGCTACCGAGTACAGCATCTGGCTCGTCCTCGGCCTCCTGTTCGCACTCGGCGATATGGCGCTCTGTTACTGGTATACGCAATACAAGAACCGAGAGCTCCAGTTACCGAGCATTCGAGCGCTCGCGGCCGACAGCCGCAACGACCTCTATACCACGAGTGCAGCCCTCGTGGGCGTTCTGGGTATGGCGGCCGGCTACCCGATTTTCGACCCGCTCGCGGGCGGCATCGTGAGCCTGCTCGTCGTCCGCCAGGGGGTGGCCATCTCCCGCGAGAACCTCCGGTATCTCGCCGATAGCGCGCCCCCCGAGTCGGAACGCGAAACCATCAAACAGCGGATTCGAGAGCACCCCGCCGTCCACGGAATTCACGATTTCGTCGCGTACTACTCCGGGCACGTGGTCGAAGTCGAGTTCCACGCGGAAGTCGGTCGAGACCTGACGCTGGTCGAAGCACACGACCTCGAATCGGACCTCCGACAACGCGTCCGCGAGGTCGACTCGGTTTCGGACGTCCACGTCCACCTCGACCCGGCCGGACGCGGCGAGTGGAAGGACGCGGACGACTCCGAAACCTCGTCTACGTGAGCCCCTCCGCCCGATTCGGGGGTTGGCGATGCGTGTGGTTAGTAGAGTCCCGTGACGAATCCGAGCACCATGAGGACGAGGACGGCGGCCGAGAAGAGCGGGCGATACGGCGTGTACCGATCGACCTTCTCCTCGTACTGGGTGTAGCTAGCGACCAGGAGCATGGTCAGGCCGACGATTCCGAGAACGACGGTGCTCGCGTAGGCGCTCATCAGTTCGAGACAGTACTGGGTCCCTGCACACATCGCGATGATCGCCTTCGATTACGAGCACACTCTCGTCATCGGAGAACTCCACGATGTCCAGCACGCGTTCCGTGACTTCGACGCCGTCGGTCGTGCCGACGTCACCTTCCTCCAGGCGAACTAATCGCACGGCATCCGGCGACGACTACGTATAGCGTAAGGTGTCGTTCGTTCCTCCGGTCTGAACGCCCCCGCGAGTCGGTGGCGGCCGTCGCTCGCTGGCGTGCGTAGCGGTGTGCCCGCCCCCACTACACGGTTTCGTATCGCCGTCTTCGGTTTATACGGGTGGCCGAGCCGTCACGAGAACGTCGAAAAGAGCCGGATAGAAACCGCCTCAGGCGGGATACGCGTGCACGCCCTCGAACTCGTCGTCGGCGACGGCGTCGGCGAGGGATTCCGTCTCGACGGCGGGCGTCGCGTTCGGGTACTTCCGGCGGAAGTAGGAGACGATGTTGCGGACGTCGCGTCCGAGGAACTCGCGGGCGTTCTCGTGGTCGGTCGGCACGGACTGCGGCCAGTCGAAGAGCGTGACGCCGTCCTCGCCGACGAAGACGTTGTACTCGCTCACGTCCGCGTGCACGTAGCCCTCGCGGTAGGCGGTCGCGATCTCCGCGAGGATCAGGTCGAGGACGCCGACGACCTGGCCCGCTTCGAGTTTCGCGCGGTTGAGTTCGACGCCGTCGACCTTCTCCATCACGATGGCGTGTCGGTTCTGGTCGATAGGGCGGGGCACGGAGACGTCCGGGTAGAGCGAGCGGAGCGCGTCGTGTTCGCGCTCGGCGGCCTTCCGGGCCGTGTAGAACCACGAGACGTGGTCGTTGTCGCTCGTGTAGTCGCGCTCCTTCTGGACTTCGCGGAAGTTCGTGTAGCCCTCGCGGTGGAACTTCAGCGCCATCGGCTCGTAGGACTCCACCTCGAAGACGTCGCTCTCCTTGCCGACGCCGAGGGGCGCGCCGAACCCGGAGACGGTGTCCCGCTCCGCGAACGCTTTCAGCGCGAGGACGTCGTAGCCCTCGAAGGTGAGGCGGAAACCCTCGTACTGGATGGTCTGTCGCTCGATTAACCCCCGGTCCTCGACCCGGTCGAGGCGATAGTCCACTTCCTCGGCGGTGAGGCGCGCGAAGTCCGGAATCTTCTCGCGGGCGACCCACTCGGAGAAGCGCATCCCGTGCTCCACCCCGGAGAGGAGGTTGAAGTCCTCCTGTTCGAGGGCCGCGACGTCCTCCGCGACGTTCCGTACCATCTACCCGCCGTACGGCGGCGCGCGATAAAAGCCCCGCGCACCGCGATAAACCACATACTGCGATACGAAAAGTGGATGGTCGGGTCACGTATTCCCACGCGCTGGGACTCCGCGCAATCCCTATCTCCGTCTGACGAATACGGGACTCGAACATGCACAGCCATCCGGCCGACCTCTCGTTCCCGGCGTGCTGTCGCTGCTGTCCTTACCGGAGCGCGGACTGCACGCACCCGCAGCGGCGGACGCTCGTCGCGACGCTCGACACCGAACGCCCCTGCCCGGTGTACTCGGAACAGAAGACCGAGGCGATGCGGCGACTCGGCGACGCCCGCGAGTGAGCGTCTCCCGGTTCACGCGGGCCGCGGCGTCGCCCGCGTCGCCGTCGCCTTGAACGACGCGACGACGTCGACGTCCGCTTCGAGGCCGAGGCGCTCGACGCTCGCCAGGGTCACGAGCACGGCGAGCGAAGCGTCGGCGTCGACGTTCAGCGCGAGTCGCGCGAGCGCGTCGCCCTCGGTGACGTCGGTGACGGTGCCGCGGAACTGGTTGCGCGCGCTCGTTTGCGAGGCGGGGACGCCGCCGACCGGGTGGAGGGTGATGGCGTCCGCGCGCACGGTGACGTCGACGGCCTCGGCGTCCCGCGGGACGATGGCGCGGACGGGTCCGGCGGCCGTTTCCACCGTGCCGAGTTCGCCGTCCCGTTCGACGACGGTGCCCGGGAGGACGGTGTCCGCGACGTCCGCGACGCCCGCGAACGCGGTTTCGAGCCTGTCGAGTTCCGCGAGCAGGCGGTCGGCCGTCTCGGTGAGCGTGCTCCCGCCGCCGCCCGCGCCGCCCCGCCGTCGGTCGACGAGGCGGCCGAACGCGTCCTCGAGTTCGACGACGCGTCGCTGCGCGCGCGAGTAGGAGCGGCCGAGGGCGTCGGCGGCCGCGTTGAGCGACCCGTGCTCGTCGATGGCGCGGAGGAGCGCGGCGTCGCGCGCCGTGACGCGCACGCCGTCCGCCTCCAGTCTGGCGTCGAAGCCGGCGTCGGGGTCCATACGCGTCCGTGGCCGCGCACGAGGAAAACCGTTATGCCGAGCCCGAAACAACGACTGGGGCATGACCGATCACGCTGGCGGGTCCCGGCGCGCGTTCCTCCGCGCGGCGGGCGTCGCGGGCGTCGCGGGCCTCGCCGGCCTCGCCGGCTGTCTCGGCGGGAGCGGCGCGAACGGGACGGCGACGTCGACGAGCGCGAGCGACGACGCCGTCTCCATCCTCGCCGCGGGCAGCCTCCAGCACGCGCTCTCCGAGGGCCTCGCGGACGCGGTTGACGTCCCCCTCGAAGTCGAGACGCACGGCTCCGCGACCGTCGCGCGGCTGGTATCGGAGGGTCAGCGCGACCCGGACGTCGTCACCGTCGCCGACACCGCGCTCTTCGAGTCGCCGCTCTCCCCGCCGTGGTACTCGGTGTTCACGAGCAACGCCGTCGTGCTCGCCTACGATCCGGACACCGCGGGCGGGCGGGCCGTCGCGGACGCCGAGAACTGGTACGACCCCCTGCTCGCGGGCGACGCCGCGCTCGGCCGCACTGACCCCGATCAGGACCCGCTCGGTTATCGCACGCTGTTCGCGCTCGACCTCGCCTCGCGCTACTACGGCGTCGACGGCCTCCGCGAGCGCCTGCTCTCGCGCGATCAGATCTATCAGGAGTCCGGCCTCGTCAGCCGCTTCGAGACCGGCTCCATCGACGCCGCGTTCGCCTACCGGAACATGGCCGTCGAGCGCGGCTACGAGTACGTCTCCCTGCCGGATCAGATAAATCTCAGCGACCCCGCGTACGCCGACGACTGGTACGAGACGGTCTCCTACGAACTCCCGAGCGGCCAGGTCGTCACGGGCGGCCTCGTCAGCTACGGATCGACCGTTCGCCACGACCGCGAGTCCGTCCGCGCGGTCTTCGCCGCGGAGACGACGGGCGACTACCTCGCCGACGCCGGCTTCCTCTCGCGCGACGCCTTCCCGGAGTACGTCGGCGACGCGCCCGCGAGCGTTCGCGACGCGACCCGGGGGATCTGAGATGGCGACGCGCACCGCGCGCGGGTTCGACTGGCTCTCCGTCTCGCTCGCGCTCGGCGGCCTGCTCGCGCTCTACTATCTCGCGCCGCTCGCCTCCCTCCTCCTCGCCACGCCCCCCGGCGACGTCCTCGCCGCCCTCGGCGACCCGGCGGTTCGGCGCGCCGCCGCGACGTCCCTGCTCGGTGCGACGATAACCACCGCCGTCGCCGCGGCGCTCGGCCTCCCGCTCGCGTACTGGCTGGCGCGCGCCGACACCCGCCTCACGACCGTCGTTCTCGCCGTCGTCGTCCTCCCGCTCGTCCTCCCGCCGACCGTCGGCGGCGTCGTCCTGCTCACCGTCGTCGGCCCCGGCACGCTCCTCGGGGGCGCGGCTGCCGACGCCGGCCTCCCGCTCACGCGCTCGCTCGCCGGCGTCGTGCTCGCGCAGGCGTTCGTCGCGTCCCCGTTCGTCGTCGTCACCGCGAAGGCCGCCTTCGAGGGCGTCGACCGGACGCTCGAACACGCCTCGCGCTCGCTCGGGAAGACGCGCTGGACGACCGCGCGCCGCGTCACCCTCCCGCTCGCCGCGCCCGGTATCGCCGCGGGCGCGACGCTCGCGTTCGCGCGCTCGATGGGCGAGTTCGGCGCGACGATGATGCTCGCGTACTACCCGCGCACGATGCCCGTTCAGATATGGGTCTCCTTCCAGTCGCTCGGCCTCGACAGCGCCTACCCGGTCGCGGTCCTGCTCGTCGCCGTCTCCGTCGCCGCACTGCTCGCCCTGCACACCGTCGCCGCGAACCCGTGGGAATGACGCTCGAACTCGACGCCGTCGAGAAGACGTACGCGGAGTTCTCCCTCGGCCCCCTCGACCTCACCGTCGATCGCGGCGTCCTCGCCGTCCTCGGCCCGTCCGGGAGCGGGAAGACGACGCTCCTCTCGCTCGTCGCCGGCATCACCGAACCCGACGCGGGGTCGGTCCGTCTCGCCGGCCGCGAACTCGTCGGCCGCCCGCTCGAATCCCGCGGCGTCGGCGTCGTCTTCCAGGAGGGCGCGCTCTTCCCGCACATGAGCGCGCGCGAGAACGTCGCGTACGCCGCGAGCGACGACGCGCGAATCGACGAACTCGCAGACCTGCTCGAACTCGACGGCGTCCTCGACCGGCGCCCGGACGCGCTCTCCGGCGGGGAGCGCCAGCGCGTCGCGCTCGCGCGCACCCTCGCCGCCGACCCGGACGCGCTCCTCCTCGACGAACCGCTCTCCAGCCTCGACGCCCCGATACGCCGCCGCCTCCGCGAGGACCTGCACGACCTCTTCGCGTCGCTCGACATCCCCGTCGTCTACGTCACGCACGACCAGCGGACCGCGACGGCGCTCGGCGACCGCGTCGCCCTCGTTCGGGACGGCCGGATCGAGCAGGTCGACGCGCCCGACGCCCTCCTCGCGCGGCCCGCGAGCGAGTTCGCCGCGCGCTTCACCGGCACGGAGACGCTCCTCGACGGCCGCGTCACCGCGCGCCTCGACGACGGCGTGCGCGTCCGCGTCGGCCCGCGCGCGCTCCGCTCGACCCGCGACGTCCCGCCCGGCACGGCCGTCACCGTCGCCGTCCACCCCGCCCGAATCGACCTCCGCGCGCCCGACGCGGACGCGCCGAACGCCCTCGACGGCACCGTCTCGCGGTGGCTCCACGAGGCCGACGCGTACCGCGTCACCGTCGATATCGGCGAGACCGACGTCGTCGCCGCGGTCCGCCCGTCGACGTTCGACCGCCTCGGCGTCGAGACGGGCGCGCACGTCCGCGTCTCGATACCGCCGGACGCGGTCCACCTCCTCCCCGCGTAGTCGCTCGGCCCGAGCGCGTCTGCGCCCGTCCCGCGGGCGTTCGCGGCCGTGTCGGCCTGCCACTACCGTGTCTATTATCTTCGCCCGCTCGCATCACTCGGACGTGACTGAAATCCCCACCACGCACATCGGCAGCCTCCCGCGGCCGCCCGAACTCCTCGAACTCCTGAAAGCGCGTCAGGACGGCGAGGACGTCGACATGGACGAGTGGGACGCCGCCGTCGAGGACGCCACGCGGGACGTCGTCGAGCGCCAACTCGACGTCGGCATCGACTACATCAACGACGGCGAACAGCCCCGCGTCTCGTTCAACTGGTACGTCAAGAACCGCCTGAGCGGCATCGAGGGGACGCGCGAGCAGGAGCTCTGGGCGGACCTCCAGGACTACCCCGAGTACGCGGAGGAGACGTTCCGGACGGACGTCATCGACCTCTCCGTCCAACCGGTCGTCACCGGCCCGCTCGAATACACCGGGTACGAGGAGGCGGAGGCGGAACGCGACCAGTTCCTCGCCGCGATAGAGGAGGCCGACGTCGACGTCGAGGACACGTTCATGACGTCCGCGTCCCCGAGCATCGTCACGTCCACGCACGTCAACGACTACTACGACTCCTACGACGACTACCTCTCTGACGCCGCGGACGCGATGCAGGAGGAGTACGAGATAATCGCCGACGCCGGGTTCACCCTCCAGATAGACGCGCCCGAACTCCTCACCGCCGGGCAGGCCGAGGCGCTCCGCGACGCCCCCATCGAGGACATCAAGCGCATCACGCGCCGGAACGTCGAAGCGCTCAACGGCGCGCTGGAGAACATCCCCGCCGAGCAGGTGCGCCTCCACACCTGCTGGGGGAGCTACGAGGGCCCCGGCCACCTCGACGTCGACCTCGTCGACATGCTCCCGGAGATATACGAGGCGGACATCACGGGGCTGAGCGTCGAGCAGGCGAACCCGCGCCACCAGCACGAGTACCGCGCGTTCGCGGAGGAACCCCTCCCGGACGGCTGGACGCTCATCCCGGGCGTCGTGGACGTGAAGACGAACATCATCGACCACCCGAAGACCATCGCGGACCGCATCGAGCGCGTTCACGGCGCCGTCGCCGACGACACGCCCATCGTCGCCGCGCCCGACTGCGGGTTCGGCACGCAGGCCGGCCTCGGCATGGTCTCGCCCGAGATCGCGTGGGCGAAACTCGAAGCGCTCGTCGAGGGCGCCGGCATCGCCGAAGAACGCCTCTCCTGACCTCCTATTCGCCGTCCGTGTACTGCTCGTAGAGGACGGTACCGAGGCCCGTCGCCTCCCGCACTTCGACGTCCTCGTCGTCGTCCGCGGGGGTCTCGCTCACGACGCCCGCGTCCTCCAGTTCGCTGACGCGACGTTCGAGTTCCGCCTGCACGTCCCCGAGCAGGGCGTCCGGGACGTCCGCCATCGACTCCGGGCCGTCGAGCGACTCGGAGCGGACGACGCTCCACTCGCGCACCGTCGGGTCGTACTCGACCGCGCGCAGGCCCGTCTCGGTGACGAGGACGAGCGCCGTGACGAGGCGGGTGTCGCGCTCCGGGAAGTGGAAGGCGTTCACGGGTCGGACGTCGACGAACCGGCCGGACGCGGCGAGAACCGCGACCTCGTCGTGCGCGAGCGGGCGGGCGGGGAACGAATCGAGTGCCATGTCTCCGAATCGGCCTCCTGCCGTAAGCGTCGTTCGAAGCGAACGCGAACCTTCAAGCCGCCGCCGTCCCCGCCTTCGGGTATGCTCGACACGACGGTCCGCGTCGCCGAAATCGTCGACGCAGAGGCGTTCGAGGAGGCGCGCAAGCCCGAACTGTTCAAACTCACGCTCGACCTGGGCGAGGAGACGCTCGACTCGGCCGCCCAACTCGGCTACAACCACGACCCCGACGGGGTCGTCGGCCGACAGGTGCTCTGCGCGACGGACCTCGGCACCGTGAACATCGCGGGCTACGAGTCAGAGGCGCTCACGCTCGGCGTCCCCGACGACGACGGCCACCCCGTCCTCGTCGCGCCGACGGCGGACGTCCCGCTCGGCGGCGAACTCTACTGACGACGCCGCGTCGCGCCGGCGCGGACCCGGCGTGACCGTGCGGTGTCGTAACACTCAGTAGCCCGGGGCCGCGACGCCGACGTACTTCGATGGCCACCGTCCTGCTCGTGCTCGCGGTCGCGTTCGTCGCGGCGCTCTTCATGTCGTTCACCGTGGGCGCGAACAGCAACTCCGCGCCGGTCGCGCCCGCGGTCGGCGCGAACGCCCTCTCCGTGCTGCGCGCGGCGCTCCTCGTCGGCGTCGTCGCCGCGCTCGGCGCCGTCCTGCAGGGCGGGAACATCTCGGAGACCATCGGGAAGAGCCTCGTCACCGGCGTCTCCATCACGCCGCTCGCGGCCGCCGCGGCACTGCTCACGTCCGCGACGCTCATCACCATCGGGAACTCGCGGGGCTACCCCATCCCGTCGGCGTTCACCGTCACGGGCGCGATAATCGGCGTCGGCCTCGCGCTCGGCGGCGGCTTCGCGCCCGACGAGTACGTCCGCATTCTCGGGTTCTGGCTCACCATCCCCGTGGCGAACGCGCTGCTCGGCTACCTCATCGCTCGCGCGCTCCGGAGCGAGCGCCTCCCGGAAGCGGTCGGCGTCCCGCTGCTCGCGGCGGGCGTCGGCTACGCGCTCGCGAACGTCCACCTCTCCGTCCTCCCGCGCGGCTCCGTCGCGGCGACGCTCGCCCCCGGTCTCGGCCTCGACGCACCGCTCGCCGCGGGCTACACGCTCGGGATGGTCGCCGTCTCGCTCGTCCTCGGCCTCGTCGCGCTCGCGGTGACGCGCTGGCAGCTCGCGCGCGACGAGACGCGCGGCATCAATCGGTTCCTCGTCGCGCTCGGCCTCGTGGTCGTGTTCACGAGCGGCGGCAGTCAGGTCGGACTCGCGACCGGGCCGCTCGAATCCGTCGTCTCCAGCGACCTCGGACTGAACACGATATTCCTCCTCGGGCTCGGCGGCGTCGGCATCCTCCTCGGCGCGTGGTTTCGCGCCCCGCGCGTCATCCAGGCCGTCTCGAACGAGTACGCGTCGCTCGGGCCGCGGCGCTCCATCGCGGCGCTCATCCCGGCGTTCCTCGTCGCGCAGCTCGCCATCGCGCTCGGCATCCCCATCTCGTTCAACAAGGTGATGATATCGGCCATCGTCGGGAGCGGGCTGGCGGCGCGCTCCTCGGGCGGCGGCGTCTCGGCGCGCAAGGCCGGCGTCACCGTCGGCTCCTGGGTCGGGTCGCTCGTCGGCGCGGGCCTGATCAGCTACGCGCTCTACGCCGCTCTCACGCTGGTTCCCGGACTTGGATCCTAGGCCGGTTCCGCGAGCAGGTGCTGGTCGACGAGTTCCTCCTCGGCGGCCCGCGTCTCCATCGCGTCCCACGTCTCGAACTCGGTCGCGTCGCGGACGAACTCGTTCAGTCGCGCGTCGGCCGTCGCGTCCCCGTCCCGCGGGACGTCGACGGGCGCGTCCGCGCGGAACGCGGCGAAGGTGTCGTAGCGGGTGTGCTCGCGCATGAACGCGTCGGCGAAGAACGCGTCGGCGGTCACGCGCGTGCCGGCGTGGAGTTCGCCGAGGCGGTCGAGGAGCGCTGTCAGCGCGTCCGTTCGCCCGTCGAGTGCGACGGTCCCGACGTCCATGGGGGCGTCTCGTGGCGCCGCCTCCGTAATAGCTGTGGCATCGGCGCGGGGTCGCGATTCGTCACTCGTCGGGGCCGGGGCCGCCGGTGCGTCGGCAGAAGCGGGACGCGCCGAGGCGGCCGACTCGCGCGCGTCGCTCGCTCAGGTAGGGGAACTCTCGCCCCCGCCATCTCGTGTAGGCTAGCCTATCCATAGGGGCGTTTCGCGGCCGCTCAGTCGAACCCGAAGTCCTCCGTCGCCTCCGTTCCGAACGCGTTCTCGACGGCCTCGACGATCTCCCCGAGCGGCGGCTGCGCGCGCGTCGCGTCAAGCGCGTGCTCGCCCACCCACCGATAGCGCACCTCCCGGTCGTCGTCCACGAGGAAGACCGAGCGCTTCGGCCGTCGCAGGAGCCCGAACACCCGATAGTCGACGCCGAACGCCTCCGTCATCGCGAGGTCCCGATCCGAGTAGAGCGGGAAGTCCAGGTCGAGGTAGTCGATGAACCGCCGGTGCGTGCCGACGCGCGACCGCGAGACGCCCACCACCTGCACCCGCTCGTCGTTCGAGAACCAGCCGTAGTCGCGGAACGAACACCACTCCTCCGCGCAGTCCGGGCTGAAGTCGTTCGTGTAGAACGCGAGGAGGGTCGGACGCTCCCCGACGAGCGCGGACAGCGAGACGTCCTCGACCCGGCCGTCGGGATAGACGAGCGGCGCGCTCACGTCGGGGGCGACGTCGCCCACGGCCAGCGGTTCGGCCATACCCTCACTATCTGCCACGACAGCTAACCTCTTTCGCCGCGCGCGACGACTGCCGCGTACTGCGCGCGACGGCTCCCCCGTCCGTCGCGTGCGACTCCGAAGCCCCTTTGCTCGACGCCCGCGCAGTACGCGGCATGACACTCCGCGTGGGCGCACACGTCTCCATCGCAGGCGGCATCGACAACGCCGTCGAGCGCCAACTCGACGTCGGCGGGAACTGCGGGCAGATATTCACGCACTCCCCGCAGGTCTGGCAGTCCCCCGACGTCGGCGCCGACGAGGCCGACGACTTTCGCGCCGAGAGCGAACGCGACGACGTCGGCCCGTGGGTCATCCACACGTCCTACCTCGTGAACCTCTGCACGCCCAAGGCGGACCTCCGCGAGAAGTCCCGGACCGCGATGCAGGAGGAAGTGGACGCCGCCGCCGCACTCGGCATCCCGTACGTGAACGTCCACCTCGGCGCGCACACCGGCGCGGGCGTCGAACAGGGCCTCGAGAACGCCGCCGGCGTCATCGACAGCCTCGACGTCCCCGACGACGTCACAATCCTCATCGAGTCCGATGCGGGCAGCGGCACGAAACTCGGCGGCGACTTCGAACACCTCGCGCGCGTCCTCGAACTCGCAGACACCCACCTCGACGTCTGCCTCGACACCGCGCACGCCTTCGCCGCGGGCTACGACCTCTCCACCCCCGAGGGCGTCGAGGACACCCTCGCCGAACTCGACGACGTCGTCGGCCTGGAACGCCTCCAGTACGTCCACCTGAACGACTCCAAGCACGAGTGCGGCACGAACAAGGACGAACACGCCCACATCGGCGACGGCTACATCGGTGACGCCGGGTTCGAGGCGTTCCTGAACCACGACGCCATCGCGGACGTCCCGCTCGCCCTCGAAACCCCCACCGAGGACGGCCGCTCCTACGAGTGGAACATCCAGCACGTGCGAGAGTTACGTGGCGGCGAGTGACGCGAGCCGTCACGATGCGGCGAACGGCGTGAGCCGCGAGCGACGGGGGTTTGAGCGTTAGCGAGCCGTCACGATGCGGCGAGCGACTCGCGAGCGAACGATAGCGTTTCCTACCTCCTCGCCGTACGCGCGGGCAGTGCGACGTTTCTCCGCGGAGTACCTCCGGGACACCCGCCGGGGGCTCTGGGACGACCGGGCGGCGCTCGACGGACTCGAACTCGACTCGCGGACGCGGGTCCTCGACGTCGGCTGTGGGACGGGCGAACTCACGCGCGTGCTGCGCGAGGAGAGCGACGCGGACGTGGTGGCGCTGGACGCGGATCCGGCGCTCCTCGACGCGGTGGACGCGGACGGCCGCGCGCTCGGGGACGCGACGCGTCTGCCGTTCCGCGACGACGCGTTCGACCTCGTGGTCTGTCAGGCGCTCCTGATCAACCTCCCGGACCCGCGCGCCGCCGTCCGGGAGTTCGCGCGCGTCTCCTCGGACCTCGTCGCGGCCGTCGAACCGGACAACTCGGAGGTGCGCGTCGAGTCGACCGTCGAAGCGGAGGCGCCGCTCGCCCATCGCGCCCGCGAGACGTACATCGCGGGCGTGGAGACGGACGTGGCGCTCGGGGGCGGCGCGGCGGCGCTCTTCCGCGACGTCGGCCTCTCCGACGTCGAGACGCGGCGACACGAATACGAGCGCGCCGTCGCCGCGCCGTACGACGAAGCGGCCCTGGAGTCGGCGAAGCGGAAGGCGACCGGGGAGCGCATCCGCCAGCAGGCCGCGACGCTGAAACGCGGGGGGCTCTCCCAGCGCGAACTGGACGACCTGGCGAACGAGTGGAAGGCGATGGGGCGGGACGTCGTCGAGCAGATAAGCGCGGGCGAGTACGAGCGGCGCGCGCACATCCCGTTCTACGTCGTCGTCGGCCGCGTGTAGAGCGTTAGACGACGTCGCCGCGTACGGTCGCGCCGTCCTGTTCGGCCTCGTACGCGCGGAGGGCGGCGGCGGCCGCGTTGGCCTCGTCGGGGTCGAAGTCGAGCATCGTGAGCGCCTCGGGGAGCGTCGGGAATGCGAGCGCGCCGTCGCGGAGTTTCGCGAGGGCGTCCTCGCTTCGTCGGCCGTCGGCGTAGAGGCAGACGGCGCGCGGGTCGAGCAGTTCCTCGTAGCGTTCGCGCTCGCGCGCGCCGGCGGCGCGCTGGGTGACGTTCCGTTCGAAGCCCGAGTTGCAGACTTCGAGGTGGACGGGTTCGCCGTCGGGGAGGAGGTGGGCCGCGAGGCACTTCTCGGGGGCGACGTGGCCGCTGTCGTTCGCGCGGATCCACTCGGGGTGCTCGCGCGCCCACTCGGCGTCGACGGTGCGGCCGATGCCCGCGACGCCGTACTCGGCGTCGAGTTCGGGCGCGGGGTCGCCGTCGAGCAGGAGGTCCTTCGTGACGTAGACGTCGAGGCGTTCGAGGGGGTCCTTTCCGAGCGCGACGTCCCCGTAGACCCAGACTTCGCGGACGGGGACGGGGAGGCGTTCGCCTTCGACGGCGTCGAGGACGGATTCGACGCGCGCCACCGCGGTGTCGCGGTCCATCTACGCCTCCGAGGCGTGCGCGGCGAGCAGTTCGCGTTCGACGTAGCGTTCGATGGTCGCGCGGGCGCGTTCGACGGCGCTGCCGTCCTCGAAGACGACGCTCCGGGTGCGCGCGCCGTCGACGACCAGGAGGAGGGTCTCGGCGGCGGCCTCCGGGTCGACGTCGTCGCGGAAGACCCCCGCGGCGACGCCGTCCTCGATGGTCTCGGCGAGGAGGTCGGTGAGGTAGGCGTCGTTCGCGCGCAGCGCGTCGCGGTACGCTTCGACGTACGGGGTCTGCGAGCGCAGTTCGAGCATCGCGACCTGGAAGTCGCCCGCTTCGTCGGGGCCGGAGAGGAGGGCGTCGACGAGGGTGTCGAGGCGCGCGCGCGGGTCGGCCGCGGCGTCGACGGCCACGTCGGTGATGAACTTATCGAGGAGGTAGTCGAGGAACGCGACGAGCAGTTCCTCCTTGGTGTCGTAGTGGTAGTGGATGAGCGACTTCGACTTCTCGAACTCGTCCGCGATGGCCTGCATCGTCAGGTCGGCGTAGCCGCGCCGGCAGAGCGCGCGGTAGGTCGCCTCCATGATGGCTTCCTGCGTCTCCGAGCGGGCCGGTTCGTCCTCACCCATCGATATTGACTGAGCGGTCAGTCAGACAGGAAAGCGTGTCGGTTCGCGCGCCGGCCGGCCCACCGCGCGTCGACCACGACGACCACGGTGGTCCGTCCACACGCCCACTCGCCGGCCTCGCCGGATACGCCTTTCGCCGATCGCAGGTGAGAATATGTATCTATGAAATAAATTCAGGAAAGAATTTATAATGACTGATGATAACTATTGTGCGAGGTCAATCCTATGTCTATCAAAGGAGTCGTCTACAAAGGCGCACACGAAGTCGCCGTCGAGGACGTACCCGACGCGGAGATTCAACACCCGAACGACGTCGTCATCGACGTCACGTCCACCTGCATCTGCGGGTCCGACCTCCACATGTACGAGGGGCGGACGTCCGCCGAGGAGGGTATCGTCTTCGGCCACGAAGCGATGGGCGTCGTCGACGAGGTCGGCGACGGCGTCGACTCGCTCGACGTCGGCGACCGCGTCTCCATCCCGTTCAACGTCGCCTGTGGACACTGCAAGAACTGCGAGGAGGGAAAGACCGGCTTCTGTACGAACGTCAACCCCGAGGGAAGCGTGCCCGCGGGCGGCGCGTACGGCTACGTCGGAATGGGCCCCTATCAGGGCGGACAGGCCGAGCGGATGCGCGTCCCCTACGCGGACTTCAACGCCCTCAAACTTCCGGACGAGGGCCACGAGGACGACTTCGCGATGCTCGCGGACATCTTCCCGACGGGGTGGCACGGCACCGAACTCGCCGACCTCCAGCCCGGCGAGTCCGTCGCCATCTTCGGCGCCGGCCCGGTCGGCCTGATGGCCGCGTACAGCGCGAAGATCAAGGGCGCCTCCGAGATCTACGTCGTCGACCGCGTCGAGAGCCGCCTCGACCTCGCCGAAGAACACTGCGACGCCACCCCGATCAACTTCGAGGAGGGCAACCCCGTCGAACAGATCATCGACGCGAACGGCGGCGAGGTGAACAAGGGCGTCGACGCCGTCGGCTACCAGTCCGTCGAACCCGACGCCGTCCGCGACTCCGACGAGCCCTACGACCCGGCGAAGGAGAACCCGGGCGTCCTCATCAACCAGCTGATCCGCGTCGTCGAACCGAAGGGCCAACTCGGCATCATCGGCCTCTACGTCCCCGAGGACCCTGGCGCTCCCGAGACCATCAGCGAGATGGAAGCGCAGGGCCGCCTCGGCATCGACTTCGGGAAGTTCTTCGAGAAGGGACAGAAGATCGGCACCGGCCAGTGCGACGTGAAGTCGTACAACCGGTACCTCCGTGACCTCATCGTCGCCGGCCGCGCCGAACCGAGCTTCGTCGTCTCGCACCGCGAAGACCTCGCGGACGCCCCCGAGATGTACGACAAGTTCGACGACCGCGAGGAAGGCGTCACCAAGGTCATCCTCGAGCCCTGACCGCGTTCGAACCTCTCGTTTTTTCGCACCGCGTACCGCCCAGTCGCGTCGCCGCCGACAGCGCGCACGGCCCGCCCGGGACAACTGGTAAGCCCCCGCGTCACCTACTCTCACGTATGTGCATCTACTGTAGTGCCGTCTACGACAACGGCTGGGGGCAGCTCCTCGAGTACGACACCGTCTACCAGGACGCGTACGCCGACCGTGAGTCATCGTCCACGCACGGCTTCCAGGAGTCCTGGGACGACCTCCGAGACGAGCTCGGCGTCTAGAGCGGGAACGGATACGTCTCCGCAGTCTCCTCGTCCGCGAGCAGGAGGCCGTCGAGCTCCTCGCGCAGTCTCTCCTCGTCGAGCTCCCGGCCGATGAAGACGAGCCGCGTCTCCCTGTCGTCACCGTCGTCCCACTCGCCGATGGGGCCCGCCTGCACCGCCGTCCCGGCCTGGCTGACCCCGAGGACGTCGGCCGAGCCGGCGACGTGACAGAACCCCTTCGCGCGGACGACCCCCGGGTCGGGGTCGTCGAGCCACGCGGCGAGGCGTTCCGGGTGGAACGGGCGCTCGCTGCGGTAGACGAACGAGGAGACGTCGTGGCGTTCGGCGGCGCTCTCGCCCGCGCCGTGCGCGTGCCCGTGGACGTCGTGGCCCGCGACGCGGCGCTTCCACCCCTGCGAGCGCGACATCTCCTCGAAGTCGAAGCGGCCGGTGTCGAGGATCGTTCCCGGGTCCACCGCGGAGTGCGTCGTTCGGACGAGCTCGGCCCGGGGCTGGAGCTCCCGAACGACCGATTCGATCTCGTCGAGGACGTCGTCGGGCACCATGTCGCACTTGTTGCAGAGGAGGACGTCACAGAACTCGATGGACTCCACGAGCACCTCGCTCAGCGGCCGGTCGTCGGACTCGGCGTCCTCGGGGAGGGTCGCGCCGGCGTCGAACTCCTTCCAGAAGCCGTAGGTGTCGAGGACCGTCACCATCGTGTCCAGGCGGAAGTGGTCGGTCGGGTCGACGTCGCTCTCCTCGGTGCCGTCGAGGAAGACGCGGGCGACGGGGACGGGTTCGCTGATTCCCGATGACTCGACGAGCAGGTAGTCGAACTCGCGTTCATCGGCCAGCCGCCGCGCCTCGGTGAGCAGGTCGTCTTGGAGGCGACAGCAGATGCAGCCGTTCGAGAGGTCGACGACGCCCTCCCCCTCGTTCCGATCGGCGACGAGCTCTGCATCGACGTTCACGTCGCCCATGTCGTTGACGATGACCGCCACCTCGTAGCCCTGCTGGTTCTCGAGGACGTGGTTGACCAGCGTCGTCTTCCCCGCGCCCAGGGTACCGCTCACGACCGTCACCGGGATGGGATCACTCATCACACCCGTGATGCGCCCGGCCGAGGTAAAAGGCTCACCCCGCCGACGGAACGACGCGCGCCCCAGTCGCAACGGTGAAACGCCCGCGCGCGCAACGTCGGACGTGATGGAGTGCACGAAGTGCGACCGGGAGGCCGTGATGTCCGCGGCCTACTCGGGGAGTTATCTCTGCGAGCGTCACTTCCGCGAGTCCGTCGAGCGACGGGTGCGTCGGCGCGTCCGCGAGGACGCCCTCCTCCCGAGTTCGGCGACGCCCGAGGACCCGCAGACGTGGCTGATCGGCCTCTCCGGCGGGAAGGACTCGGTCGTCCTCACTCAGATCCTCCACGAGACGTTCGCGAACGACCCGCGCGTCCGCCTCGTCGCGCTCACCGTCCACGAGGGCATCGCGGGCTATCGCGACAAGAGCGTGGACGCCTGCGAGGCGCTCACCGCGGACCTCGACATCGAACACGACGTCGTCTCGTACGCGGAGGAGTTCGACGTCGAGATGGACGACGTCGTCGAGTCCGACCCCGAGGGGATGGCGGCCTGCGCCTACTGCGGCGTGTTCCGCCGCGACCTCCTCTCGTCGTACGCGAACGACTACGACGCGGACAAACTCCTCACCGGCCACAATCTCGACGACGAGGCGGAGACGGCGCTGATGAACGTCCTGGAGGGGAACGTCGAGCAGATGGCGAAGCACTTCGACGCCTCCCTCGGGCCGTTCGACGAACGCCACGAGCAGGCCGGGATGGTGCCGCGCGCGAAACCGCTGCGGGACATCCCCGAGAAGGAAGTGGCGCTCTACGCGCAACTGCGCGACCTCCCGGTGCACATGGCGGAGTGCCCGCACTCCAGCGAGGCGTTCCGCGGGGAGATTCAGGACCTCCTGCTCTCCCTCGAAGAGGCCCACCCGGGCACGCGGCACAGCATCCTCGCGGGCTACGAGGAGATGGCGGCGATGGCCGCCGAACGCTACCGGGACGACGGGGACGCCGCGGACCTCGACTCCTGTTCGGTCTGCGGCGCGCCGACGACGGGCGACGTCTGCCGGAAGTGCCAGCTCGTCGACGCCGTCCACGCCGCCGAATAGGTGCGACCGGGCCGGTCGCGCTGGCGAGTCCTCACGCCGCCCCCGCCTCGGTGAACGCGGCCCGGTCCGGCGCTCCCGGCCCCGCCGTCGGACGTCGTCGTGGCCTACCGGGACGCCGACGTCGGCAGGGCTATTCGGACCTCGTTCCCCGCCGCGTCGCTCTCGAAGGAGAGGTCTCCGCCGGACGTCGCCACCAGCCAGTACGCCAACCAGAGACCGAGCCCTCGGCTGTGGGCGAGCTGGTCGATGTCGACGTCCCCGCGTAGCACCGCCGTCTCCCGCTCTGGGATCGCGGGATTGTCGTCGCGGACCGTGACGGTGACGCGGTTCGCACCCGCGACCACCGACACCTCGATATGCGTCGCTCCCTCACCGTGTCGCACGGCGTTCTCCACCACCTCGGCGACCGCGCGCTCGATATCGGAGACCGCGATTACCCGCGCCTCGGCCGGAATCCGCGTCACGATGTCGGCGTCGGGCACGTCCGCTCGCACGGCGGCGACGACGTCCCGGACCCGGGCCGCGATATCGACCGACCGGCGCTCGTAGCCGTCCCGGACGAGTTCGACGATGCGCTTCTCCTTCGCCGACAGCGCCAGCAAGTCCTCGCCCGCCCGCACGATCCGTCGCGCGTGCTCGCCCGCGTCGCCCGACCCCGCGGCGATCGTTTCCGCGGACCCGATGACGACGTTCATCTTGTTCTGCAGGTTGTGGCGGAGCACTCGCTCCAGCACCTGTAGCTGGCGCTCTCGCGTCTTCGTCTCCGTGAAGTCGGTGTAGTGCTCGATCCGCCCGCCCTCGTACAGGCCCGACCGGATCGGCTGACTCCAGTGCCTGAGCCAGCGCCACGACCCGTCGCGTTCGTCGCGGATCTTACACTCGAACTGCGCCGTGTACGTGTTGTCCGCGTACGCCCCGAGCACTCGCTCGGCGAACCGCTCTGGCTCCGCGAACTTGCGCTTCAGTTCGGTCCGAACGACCTCTCGCGCGTCGCGCCCGAGGACGTCGGCTCGCTCGACCCCGAAGTACTCCTCGACGGCGCGGTTGGCCCACACGATCTCGAACTCCGCGTCGAGGATGAACGTCCCGATGGCGGAGGTGTCGAGGACGTCCTCGATGAGCGTCTCGTATCTGGCCTCGCTCTCCGCCAGCTCTCGCCGCCGGCGCTCACGCTCTGTGACGTCCCTGAGTATCGAGAGGTGCTCCCCGGGGAGGATGTCCGTCGTGGCCTCGTACTCGACGAGTCGAACGGTCCCGTCCGGCCGCTGGAGGCGGAACGTGCCGACGTCGTGTCCCGCCGACTGGAACGTCTCCCACTCCGTCTCCACGTCGACCCCGGGCGCGGCGAACTCCGCGACGGTCCGCCCGAGTAGCTCGTCCTCCGGCAGCCCGAACAGCTCGCAGGCGGCGTCGTTCACCGAGACGTACTCGCCGTCGTCGTCCGCGATGACGATCGCGTCGAGGGACTCCTCGAAGACGGCTCGGAACCGACGCTCGCGCTCTTTGAGCTCCGAGACGTCCCGGACCGCGCCCGCCACCCGAACGACCTCGCCGTCCGCGTTACGGATCGGCTCGCTCACGCCGCGCACCCACCGCGTCCCCCCGTCGGGCGACCGCACCCGATACTCGATGTCCGTCGACTCCCCGTTCGACAGGCGCCGCATCGACTCGACGGCGACCGCCCGGTCGTCCGGATGGACGTAGTCGAGGAAGGCGCTCGGGTCCGCCCGGAGTTCCGAGATGGACCCGCCCCAGACGTCCTCGTACGCCGAGTTGACGTACAGGAGTTCGCTCCAGTCGCCCGTGAACATGTAGTAGATATCGTTCACGCGCTGCTTCGCCTCCCGCCAGTTCGACTCCGCGGTCTCGACGATCCGACTCTCGCGATACGTCTCGACGAGCGCCGCGAGTCGCGTGGCGAGGATCGAATACTGGCTCTCGCTCGCGTCCTTGACGAAGTAGTCCGAGACGCCCGCGGAGATGGCTTCGCTGGCGATACGTTCCGACCCCTCCTCGGTGAAGATGACGAACGGCAACTCCGGGTACGCGTCCCGAACCCGCTCCAGGAACTCAACGCCGGTCCGCGCCGGAAGATCGTACGCCGAGAGCACGCAATCGATCTCCCCCTCGGCGAGGACGTCCAGCGCCTCCTCGGCCGAGCGCGCCGTCCGCACGTCGAAGAGATCGCTCTCGCGCACGAGTCCGCGCGTAATCGAGGCGCTCCAGCGGGGGCCGTCCACGCAGAGGAGGGCGACCGCGTCGATCATGACCCCATACCAGATACACTCGGTGCCGGTTCTATAATACTGGTTTGATAACAGAATCCGAGCGATACACCGATCGGCCTCCGCGGCCGGCGATCGTACTACTCGACGCGCTCGCGTCTTACACGTCTGACTCGGCGGTCGCGAAAGAAGAGTCGGTTCGTCAGCGGATGACGTCGAGACCGTTGTTCTGCTCGACCTCGTTCTGCCCGCCGTCGCTGTGCGCGCCGTCCCACTCGCTCCCGCTCCCGGACGTCTCCACGTCCTGGAGCTGTGCGCGGGACTTGTCCGCCTGCTTCTGCGTGGACGGGCCGAGGACCTGCGCCGACTGGACGCCGGTCATGATCGCCATCACGCGGACCTTCCCCTTGTAGTTCTCCTGGATGCGCGCGCCCCAGATGACGTTCGCCGAGGCGTCCAGGCGCTCCGTGATGTTGTCCGCGATTCCCTCGGCCTCTTTCAGCGTGAGGTCGGGGCCGCCCGTGATGTGCACGAGGCCGCCCGAGGCGCCGCGGTAGTCCACGTCGAGGAGCGGGTGGTTCATCGCGTCCTTCACCACCTCGTCCGTCTTGTTCTTGTCCTGCGTCTCGCCCACGAGCATCACCGCGACCCCGCCCTGATTCATGATCGCGGTCATGTCGGCGTAGTCGAGGTTGATGAGACTGGGCTGGGTGATCGTCTCCGAGATGCCCTTCACCGTCTCCGCGATGATCTGGTCCATCACGGAGAACGCCTTGCCGATGGGCAGGTTCGGGACGTAGTCCAGCAGGCGGTTGTTGTCGAGGACGATGATGGAGTCCGCCTCCTCGCGGAGCTTCTCCAGGCCCTCCTCGGCCTTCACGGTGCGGGCGCGTTCGACGTTGAACGGCGTGGAGACCATCCCGACGACGATGGCGCCCTGCTCCTTCGCGATCTTGGAGACGACGGGCGCCGCACCGGTGCCGGTGCCGCCGCCCATCCCCGCGGTGACGAAGACGAGGTCGGCGTCGCCGAGGACTTCCTTGACGGTGCCCTGCGCCATCTCGGTGGCGCGCTCGCCCATCGAGGGGTCGCCACCCGCACCGAGCCCGTTCGTCAGGGACTTCCCGACGAGGATCTTCGTGTCCGCCTCGATCATCTGCAGGTGCTGTTTGTCCGTGTTGATCGCGACGGTGTCGGCGCCCTCGACGCCGATGTTGTACAGCCGATTGATCGTGTTGTTCCCGGCGCCGCCACAGCCCACGATGACGATTCGGGGATCCCCGAACTCGTCGCCGTCGGTGCTGACGTCGCTCAGATCACGCTGCTCGGCTTCCGCGTTTTCGAGGGCGTCGTTGACGATATCCTGCATCGTCACACCTTCGCCCAGCCGCGGCTCTCGTTCGACTTCGACTGCGAGTCGGTCTGTTCGTCCAGCATCTCGCGGACGGCGGAACGGATGGCCTCGCTACGGTTCGGGTACTTCCCGAGTTCGACCATCTGCTCGACCTCCTCGATCTGCTGCTTCGGAATGCGGAGTGTCACACGCTCCATGATTGTATCTTCCCCAGTAAGACGGCGGGACGCCCCGTTCCGTCGTACACTCGGCCCGCGTCGGCCGTCATCGGCCCCACCCACGGACTCTGTGTAAGACAACCGTCTTACGTACACCCACCGACAACGCACTCACGTAAATAATTAATGGGTGTGTAAACAGTTGTCTTACCGCTCGAGTACGTCCGCCGACGGCGTCCGTCGCCCGCAGTCCGGACAGAACGCCCAATCAGTTCGCAGCGCCGCACCGCACTCACAGGACGGCTGCGCCGCCCGCTCGCCGCAGTTCGGGCAGAACGCGTGCGACGGATCCACGTCCTCGCCGCACTGCGAGCACGTCCGCGCGTCCGACACACCCGACACGGACTCCGCCCGGTCCGTGTCAGACACCGCCCCCGCGTCCGACGGTCCGTCCGTCACACGCTCCCCGTTCAGCGCGACGTTCACCGTCACGTCCCCTCGCTCGTCGTCGAGGGCTGCCGCCACGCGCCGCTCGATCCGCTCGTCCACCAGCGCGTCCAGACTCCCCGTCTCCCGCGTCGCCGGCCCGCCCCCCGTCGAATCGAGGTACTCGCGGAGCGCCGACCGCATCACCTCGCTCTTCGAGGCGTCCAAGCGCTCCACGCGCTCGACGAGCTCGGGGTCCGCGCGGAACGTGACCTTCGTCATACGATACCACCCCGTACGCGAACCGAGTACTTCAAGCTCCCGCCGGTGTCAGACGCCGGTCTCCCGTCGAATGAGAAGCCTTAAATTCGCGCCACGGCCTACTGTGGAGTACGCCCGCCCTTAGCTCAGACTGGTAGAGCAGCCGACTGTAGATCGGCTTGTCCCCCGTTCAAATCGGGGAGGGCGGACTACTTCTCCCGTCGAACTACGTTCGAGCCACGGCGTCGGGTTTTCACCGCACACGGCCGAAATCCGCCCGCGAGTCGACCGGGTCACCCAGTGAACTCACCGCGTCGGTCTCGTACGCTGGTACGTAGGAGCCATGATTATACTTTGGTGCCATCACCGTCGCTCTCCGCGCGCTTCCTCGGACGTGTGACTTAGGGGGCGACAGCGTCGTGCACAGTCGGTTTCCGGGACCTACTAGCGGGTTTTCGGTACCATCGGGTGGAATGGATCCTTTCGGATGGAAGGCCCGCGATGGACTCGCAACGGCGGAGCAGCACCGTCGACGATATCTGGCAAAGAATATTGTCACTGGGAATTCACCACCGGATTATGCGCGACTGGGGGCTCACTCTCCGAATGGCGATCGCAGGTACTGTACTGACTGCTATCTACGCAGTCATTGGATTGTTTCTATTCGCCGCTGCGGGGATCATTCCCGCGGTCCTGGGTTTGGCTGGGCTGATCCTTGTTCAATACCTTCTAAAGGTTCAACTGCCGCTTTGGTTCGAAGACGCGGACGAGATAACCCGGGCGGACTCTCCTGAATTCTACGATCGAATGGAGCAGTTATCCGAGGACATGGACATCTCGATGCCGAAGCTCTATCTCGTCGAGATGGATGACTTGAACGCGTTTGCTCTCGGACGTCGAGGCAGCGGGAAGGTATTCTTCTCTCGTTCGCTCACCGACTCTCTCACCGTAGCTGAGATTGAAACGATCGCCGCGCACGAATTCGCTCATTTGAAACACCGCGATTCAGTCCTGATGGGCCTCGGAACGAGCATCGTCCAATTGCTTTCTCTCGGCGTGCTCGTCATGTTCTTCCTCGCGTCTACGCAGACCGATCACCCGTGGATCGTCCGGCTTCTCGGGGTCGGAGTGAGCGTCGTGGTCAATGCATTCCTCTTGCTGTTTGTCCGTGTCATATCTCGTTACAGAGAGTACGTAGCGGACGAGGATGCCGTGCGCTACACCGGTAACCCGGATGCGATGGCTAGCGCACTCTCAAAGGTGCAAAAGAGCGCTGAGCGCAACCGGGAGATCTCGAATGCGCGGGCTGCCATCTGTTTCTCGGGCCTGTCCGGAAGTGGGTTATCACGCCTCTGGGCGACTCATCCTCGGATGGAGAAACGGATCGCGCGTGTCGAACGGATCGGACCGGACATCGCGGAAGCCAGCAGACAATCAATCCCGACGGCCACCACTACTGGTGCTGAGTCGACGCTCGAAACGGATTCGTCCATGAGCGACGCCGAACTTCTCCGCAACCTTCGATCCGTCGATGGTTACGAGTTCGAACACTTGGTCGCCGACCTCTGGACGTCGATCGGTTGGGAAACGTCGGTCACGACCGCGTCGGCCGACAAGGGGATCGACGTGATCGCTGAGAGACGGTCACCGGTCCTCCAGCGACACTTAATCCAAGCGAAACGATACCAAGCGAGCAACAAGGTCTCTTCGTCCCAGATCCAACAGTACGCGAGCCTCCGTCAACAAGAGGAGAACGTTGATTCGGTGGTCGTGGTGACGACGAGCGAATTTTCAGCGCAGGCCCGCCAGATCGCAGACGATCTCGACGTCAGGCTGATGAACGGCCGGGACCTCTGCTACTTGATTCGAGAACAGGACCTCCTCGACGACGTCCGGACGTACTTCTAGCTATCCGACCCTACCCCTGTTTATTCTTCAACGGAGTACGCGCTCTCTCCCTGTGTGCCTCCTATTGTGGTTAGACGGTGTTCACTGAACCCTCAGACAACCTCTTAGGGCTCATTTTGGTGATGGCGGTGCAATTGATTTGCCCCCGGTCCTGAGAACCTTCAGCCATGACTCGTCTCGACACCCCCTTTATTCGTCTTTTGTGTCTGAACCTCCAGCGAGTCGGAAACGTTGAGATAGGCAATCCGCCTGACCCTTCAGACGATACCTCTGGTAGACGTGGGCCAACGGGACCTCACCCATCTCGCATCTGAACCTTCATTCATGGTCGCTACAACTGATCTACTCGTTCTCGACGAGCCTCGACCTTTGATCGTCTGCGGCGTTCTGCTTTGTATGGTGCCGCTTCGCGTTGACGTTGTTCTCGACGTTCGCGCTCCCCAGTATCCGACACCTCCCGCGGGACTGGCCCGCGCCCTTCACCCTCATGGGGTTCGGGGGTGTCGTATCTGTTCACAGGTGGTGTGTGGTTGTTGTCAGGGGTTTGTATTTCCTCACTCACCTCTGGCTTATGCTTCTCCCCATCGACCTTGACGTACTCTGCGTCTGAAGGGTCAGGCATGTGTGCCGGATAGTATACGTAATCGTTTCCACCGAGGTGGGCCATCTTGATTTGACCGTATTCGTCCCGAAGCCGAGTTAGCGCTGTCTGATGTGTCCGCTCTGAGCGCGTGGGGTCCATCTGCTGGCATCGCTCAATGATTTCACGTTTCGCGCCGTAATCTTCACCTCCTTCGTATGCCTCCTGAAACGTTGCCAACCGGACTGTTTCGTAGGTCAGATCGCTGTAATCGTCGGTCCACGTATCCCACTGGTCTTTCTTTTGTCGCCACCGCTGCCACACCTCCTTGTCGAACCCATCCACCGCTTGCTGAATAGTGCCTTGACGATACGACTTCCCGCGACGCCACTTCCTCGGTTGGCGGTCCCTAGTCACCCGGTTGTCCTTGCAGGCTTTCGTCATGTAGGCCCACACTAGTCTTTCTGGATGATCCTCGTTTCTGAATATCCCGTATAGGAGGCCCGCGAGGTTGATCTCTGCTTCGTGCCGGTCTGCACTCCCATCGTCCGAGATGAACTCTTGTTTCTTGTACCGCCCATTCAGGAGATCATCGAGATGTCTCCGGGCCCGGCAGCTCGTCTTACTGCTGTGGTAGAACTCCCGGATCTCTGCTTCAGCTCGGGCGACGAGATCGTCGGTTACGTCTGGCAGAGCGTTTTCGTTGATCGGTTCATGTGTGATGGATCCCGATTTAGCATCACCGTTTGCGACGTATTCGTCGTGGACTTGTTTGAGTTCGAGACTCCGTTCTTTGACCGTTGTGGGGGATCCCTCGTGTAGTCTTCCTGTAACCGTGAAGTAACGCCCGGTGTCGTAGACCTCGATCCCGTCCCCGTGCTTCCTTCCTTGAGGCAGCCCGGCTTGAAGGATCGTGTGAAGACCTTCCCTGGAGGGTGACACCTCGGTGTACGAGTCGAGGTCTTCGACGATCTGGCCAGCTTGGTCGGTCAACCGGCCTGTTTGGGGGTCTCGGCAGTCGTCGAGGTCGACGCCGACGTATGGGTCATCAGATGTGAAGACGAACCCGACTCCGTCAACATTCTCTCCCGCCAATCGGGACTTGGCCTGTCGAAAACTCGACCACGTCGTGGAGTCATTCGTCGATGCGTTGCTGAGCGATTCTGGGTTGAGCGGGACTTTCTTCTCTTTCCCACCGTGTGTCTCGTAACGCCAGCAAACCCACTGATCTCGGTGCTGCAGCGCTTCAGGGATCTTTTCGGACGACACTTGGATCTTGACTTCGTCGTTGGACATGGTCTGAGGGTTCAGACCGGATTAGACGTCCATCACGCCAACGCTTAACCGGCGCACTGCCGAAGGAGCGGGTGAGGTCCACCACCCTCAATCCCGTCCTCCGGGGACGTCCCCGGTCTTCTGTAGTAGTCGATCAGTCGCTGCTATCGGGGTCGAGTTCGTCGGCCGCTTGATTGAGGAACTCAGACCAAGTGAGACCGAGCTTCGCTTTCGTGACGCGGGCGTCATTCCTCGCTCTGGGATGGACCCTGAGCGTTGCGCGAGTGTCTCCTGCCATGTAGTCAGAGTACGCCAGTGAGATACATATAATTTCGCGGAGACAATTCGTCACCATTCGTCCTGGTGATACCCCATCCGGTTCTGAAGAATGTGATCGAACTTTGAACGCCGATCATCCGGGGCAGGTCGAGCGCTCGTTTCGGGTTTCGGTTCGCGGTCTCAGAGTGATTGCAGCACACAGCCCGGCTTCCTACTACAGTGGGCTAGTATCACGACGTGCGCCCGTCTCTCGGCTCTCACACGAGTGTTTGCTCATCAATTCGGGGATTCATCGGATAAGCGGTAACGTCGCTCAATCGTTGTGTACGGCGGCGTGAGCAGATCCGCCGAGCTACGGTCCCCGCCTTTCTGGGGCCGAGTCGTCCGTCTGATCGGGACTCGGATGGTTGATTGACTGCTACTGCTCGGTTCTGCCCTCGAAGTTGTGTCCTCCCCACGCGGGTGTTTCGTACTCGATCTCGACAGGCGCACATCTGACATCTAATATTCTTAGACCCAGTGCGAAAAGATCTGGAAGCACACGGCGATTGTGTACAGAAAGGAGAGAATGAGGACCGCGGTTGACCCATTGAGGGGTCCATCTTTCACAACGCTGTCTATCTGCTCTCTAACCCAGCCTTCGGTCAGGAAGAGGAAATTTCGAGCCCCGATGGCCATCACTATCGCGGGGAAGACGAAGACCAATAGTACGAAGATGAGTTGGGGCTGAGTCACGCCGGGAGTGACTGTGTGGAGTACTTCTCGGACATCGATTATTCCGAGCCCGACATCGAAACTATTCCCGATAGCAGCCAGTTGAGACGATGAAAAGAGACGATACAGTGTCGCCTTCGCTATGCTCTCTGCGGCCAAGAGAATGGACAAAGAGATGACGAAGACAATTGCACCCCAGCCGAGGAAGTCTCGCACCCGGTCACGGGCAGATTTCCGTGCCTCGTTTGTGGGAGGCCATGTCGTGGTAGTTGCATTGTGGCTATCATCTGAGAACGGCGGGGTGTGTCGGTTCCAGTAGGCCGTGAACGTGTCTTGACACCAGAGTGCGAGCCGTGCTCCGGTGACCAATACGAGTGAGAAGAGCAGCACGCCATATGTGAGTACGGTAAGAAAACCGAGTATCCATACATGCGTGATGGCCCATGGCATTGTAGTGACGAGGATTGACACGGTGCTCATCCACTCAGCGGCGGCGACGAGTCCCAGCCCCAAGCCGCCGATGACGAAGCCCGGTGCGATCGCTGCAATCCAAAATCCCAGCCACTTCTCCACGAAGGTGATGACCGCCGAGTGTATGATGTCTGCTCCCTTTTCCTTGCCTGCTTGAATGTCGTGCCGGAGATCGCGGATAATTCGCTGACTCACACGCTGTGGAAGCGAAACGACCGTCGCGCTCCACTCTTTGCTTGACCTCCGCATACCCGAGAAGTGCGTTCATATTGTAAAGTAACTTTGCCGCGTTCTGGAGTCGCTTCAATCGGGGAACTTCTTCGAGAACTGGTCTCCCAACCCGAGTTTGAAGATTTGCAATAGCTCCGTATGACGACATCTATGGCTCTCTCAGACGGTTCTTACTCAACTTCCTCGGCGTCGTCGTTCGAGGAACCAAGAACGGTTTGGCTGCTATCCTCCGATGGTTTCTCCGCCGCATCGTCTCGGTCGCCGTCGACTTCGACAGCAAACGTGTACGGACCGTCGAAGTGTTCGAAGAGTTCGTCCGCGCTCATGTCCTGCACGCGCTCCTCGTTGACGAAATGCGCGTTGTCGACAGCATACGTGAACTCTCCATCCTCCCACTCGGCCAGTAGATCGCTCTCTGAAGGTCCAGACAATTTCCTGATTTGGATCGTTGTACTCTCCGGCTCTTCCGTTCGATCCGGCGTAGCACTGTTCCGGTCTTCATCCAGAGCATCGCAACTGAGGCCGAGCTTCTCGTAGGCGTAATCCATGGCCTCATCGTAGTCGAGGCCTTTGTCCTTGCCCTCCGCGAACGCCTCCCGGAGTTCGGGATTCGAGTGCAGTGCGTCCTGTCTGGGGTCTTCGAGGGGTTTGCGCTCGAAGTCGTCGTCCTCCCAGTAGGGGTCTTCGGGTAGTTCTGGCACGATCTCCATAATGACTCTTCGGTAACATAAGTTTCCTCACTAACTATCGCCCCTCGGTGCATGGGGTCGCTCCTGCGCTTAACCGGTGGGGTAGAGCGTGTAGCGCCTCTTCTCAGTGCCCATCAACGGCCTCCAGAAAACGACGAGGGCGAGAGGACCTTTCCGGTTCGACCGGCTGTGTGCCCCTCACAACACCTGTAGCACGCCTCGGTGACCTATAGTCCGTCGAGGTACTCCCGGCGCTGTTCCACCTTCACCTCCTCGCTGCGTTTGTCGTAGTGCTTGTCGAGGACGTCCTGACCGACGTTCATCCGGTCGCTTACGACCTTCTCGGGGACGTCCTCCGAGAGGTGGTGTGTAATACTGCCGCGACGGACTGAGTGCGGGCTGACGCTCGACGGGCATCGACTGTGATACCCGTAGTCGGTGCCCTCGCACTCCTCGGGATCCCGACCGTGAGGGCAGTCCCCCGCGTAGTAGCACGGGCGGGTGGCATTGTAGACTGTCTCTCGGATCGTCGATTGAGCGATCCGACCCTGTCGGGTTGCGAGGAGGGGGTGACGCCCGTGTTCGTCTTCACACTCTGGTCGCTGATGGTTCAGCCACGCATCGAGCGCTCGACAGACGTCCTGATTGAGGGCGATCAAGCGCTCGCCCTCTGCGCGGTTCTTCAGAGACGTCTCGGTCTGTGGTCGGTGTCGAACGTGCAACCGCTCCGCATCGTCGTCGTAATCGTCGACGTCGAGGCCGTGGAGTCCTCCGAGGCGGATCCCCGTGTGCCAGAGGAGTTCGAGGACGATGTGGGCCCGTGAAGCGTACTCGAACTGCCGGAGATAGCCGAGAACGTCCTCGGCCTGCTCCGTGCGGAGGATCTCTTCGCGCTGTTCGTCCTCGTTCGACAGTGTCGGTAGCAGGATCTTCTCGTGGAGGTCCTGAGAGACGGCGTCGATGGTCTCGCAGAACTTGATGAACACTCGTAGCGTCTCCAACTGGGTTCGCAGAGAAACAGCGTTGAGGTCGCCGTCGTCCTTCCGCCAGAGTCGATACTCGTGGAGACGGCGTCCGGTCAGGTCGTTCATGTTGTCGATGCCTTCCTGCTCGCACCACCGGATGAAGTGCACGAGCCGGTAGTGGTGGGCCTGGAGCGTTCGTTCGGAGACTTCCCCCGCTCGCTCCTGCTCGTACATCTCCTTCGCTTGCTCCGGAGCGAGGGGTTCGAGGTCGTGGTGTGCGGTCATGGGTCTGTTGTGAGACCGGACCGCGGTGAGCACGGGGCGGCCCCGGATACCGCCCGCGTAGATCGACTTGTTCGCGGCCGTCAGGCCGCGATGAGTGGAGGCTGAGGGCGTGTAAACGCCCGAAGGCTCCACGAAACCCCCGTTCAAATCGGGGAGGGCGGATCCCGAAACCCGCTGATTCCTGGCAGACCCCGAACTCACGCAGACGCACGTCTCGCGGCGCTCTCGCTTCTGATTCTACTTTCAGTGCGCTCGCCGAAAAATCCAAGCTGAACAGGGGTCCAATTGGGGGGCGCCGCAGTCGGGCGATTCCCGTAGCAGACGGCGGTGTCACACGCCTTATCGCGGGACGGTGACGGTGACGACGGTGCCGTGCGGGTCGTTCTCGGCGAAGTCGATGGTGCCGCCGGCGACGTCGACGCCCCACTTGACGACCCAGAGGCCGAGGCCGCTGCCGTGTTCGAGCGCGGTTTCGACGCCCTGGTCGATGACGGCGAGTTCGCCGGGTTCGATGCCGGGGCCGTCGTCGGTGACGGTGACGGTGACGTGGTCGTCGGCGACGGCGGCGGCGATTTCGACGTGCGCGGTGTCGGTGTTGTGCGTGATGGCGTTCTCGATGAGGTTCTCGAAGACGGCGTCGAGCGCGGCCGGGACGGTGGCGTCGCTCGCGGGGCCGTCGTAGGTGACGTCCGCCGTCGGGTGTGTGGCGCGCGCTTCGGTGACGTGGTCGGTGAGGAGGGCGTCGAGGGAGCGCGGGTGGGTGGAGGAGGTGGCGGCGTCGAAGACGTCGATGGCCTGTCGGCCTTTCTCGCCGAGTTCTTCGATGCGACGGATGCGTTCTTTGACGACGGCGATGTCGTCGGGGTCGGTGCCGGCGTCGGCGGCGAGACGGTCGACGAAGCCGCTGACGACGTTGGTCTCGTTGCGGATGTTGTGTCTGAGCGCGCGGTTGAGGACGGCGAGGCGTTGTTGTTGGCGGACGTGCTCGCTGACGTCGTGGAAGGTGACGATGCGGCCGATGGGGTCGCCGCGAACGTTCTCGACGCCGCAGACGTGGACGTCGTGCGGGCACTCCTTGTCGTCGGCGTCGAAGGTGACGTAGCCGGCGAGTTGGCCGTCCCGCGGGAGTCGGTCGTACTCGGGGAGGACGTCCGCGCCGGCCGTTCCGATCAGGTCGTCCTCGTCGCGGCCGAGGAGTCTGGCGCCGTACGCGTTGACGTCGACGACGTTGTCGTTGGTGTCGAGGACGACGGCGCCGGCGGGCAGTTCGTCGAAGAACTTCCGCCTGCCGCGCTTCCGCGGGGCGGGACTGGTGCCGAGGAGTCTGAATCGGGTGATGGCGCCGAGGTAGGCGACGCCGGAGATGGAGAACGCGATGGGGGTGGGGTCGATGCCGGTGAACGGGAGTTGACCGGTGACGAAGAGGATGTTGGTGCCCCACGGGACGGCGAGGCCGACGAGGAGCGCGGCGCCCTGTCCGCGGAAGGCCATCGCCTGACTGGTGATGAGTTCGAGGAGCGCGATGACGCCGATGCTGCCGAGGATGTAGGTGTAGACGGCGGCGACCCAGTACCAGACGCCGCTGTACTGGAAGTTGATGAATCCGGTGCCGGTGGGGACGTACGTGACGTCGATGAGGCCGTGCAGGCCGCTGGTCAGCACGAGGAGCTCGGTGACGAGCGGGATGACGCAGAGGGCGGCGACGTATCGCGGACGCACGTACTGGTCCCGGCCGGTGTATTCGAGCGCGAACAACACCCATCCGACGGGGACGAGGCCGACGCCGATCCAGGCGATGGCCATCCAGAACTCCTTCGTCTGGATGTGTTCGGCCTGGATGCGGAAGATGATGCAGACGGACCAGAGGGTCTGTCCGACGAGGAGCGCGACGAGCGGGGTCGCGCCGGGTTTCGGGCGTTCGCGCCACGCGAGGATCCCGGTGGCGGCGCCGACGGCGACGGAGACGAGGAGCGCCACCACCAGGGGTGTTATGGGAACCACCGCTACGGGCATAGTGACCGCGCGTCGTTAAGAATCATCCGCCGCGACTGCTGATATTTGGACGACACGAATCGAAATTATAGGGCCGCTGACCGATCGTGTTCGCGCGCGAAGCGCTCGCTGCTCGGCGTTAGATGCCGAGCGCGGCGAGCGCGGCGATTGCGCCGAAGACGTAGACGTGCTTCATGTCGCACGAGACCGCGAGGCGACCGTAGCGTTCGGTGCGGCCGACGGCGGCGGCCATGACGAACGCGTACGCGAGGCCGGCGAGGACGGCGACGGTGACGACGAGCGAGAGGATGCCGATGGAGTGCGCGTAGGCGATGCCGGCGACGAGGCCGGCGTCGAGCGCGTAGAGGACGTGGCGCGTCCGACGCACGCCGAGGACGACCGGGAGCGTGGAGACGCCGGCGGCGACGTCGCTCTCGATGTCGCGGACGTTCGGAATCTCGACGTTCACGAAGGTGTCCACGAAGAAGTAGCCGAAGAAGACGAGCGCGGCGGGGGTGGCGGCGTGCCCGGTGAAGCTGAGCGGGAGGAAGACCGCGGAGACCGCCCACGCGAGCGCGACGACGGCGGAGTTGACGACGAAGACGTCCTTCAGGCGGCTGAGGTAGACGCCGACCTGCGGGAGCCAGTCGGAGGCGTAGAGGATCCACGCGGCGCCCGGGAGGAGCGTGAGGCCGAGCGCGACGGGACCGCCGAGCACGGAGATGGCGATGGCGAGACCGTAGGACGCGGCGCCGAGCACGCTCAGCAGGCGCTTGTGGCGGCGCGCGAACGCGGCCTGCCCGCTCCGCGAGAGCTCGTCGGCGTCCGCGTCGGTGATGCGGTCGCCGGCGTAGACGGCGAAGACGACGAGCGCCATCACGACCGGCGCGGGGTTGAGCGGGAGGGAGAGCGCGAACATCACGGTCGCGACCTGTGCGACGCCCATCGTGACGAGGTAGGCGGCGCTGTAGACGTAGACGTCCTTCGCTCGCTCACCGAACTCGAGGAGGGCGGTGGCGAGTCTGCTGTACAACTGGTCGGAGTCCCGGGAGACGCCCGGGAACTGCTTGGTTTCGCTAGACATCGTTGCGTCGTCGACCGCGGAATCGGTTCCTGCCGGCCGACAGACGGGGGGACGAGAGCCACAGCCGTTAACCCATACCCCTGAGCGGTCCGTCGGCGAGTCGACCCGCGCCCTTTTGGCGCTCGGCCGCGCACGTCCGCCAATGGTCGAGGCGTTCGCCGTCGCGAGCGGGAAGGGCGGCACGGGGAAGACGACGAGCACGCTCGCGCTCGGTCTCGCGCTCGCCGAAGAGCACGACGTGACGGTGGTGGACGCGGACACGGGGATGGCGAACCTCCTCTTTCACGCCGGCCTCGACGACGCGACCACCACCCTCCACGACCTCCTCGCGGACGCGGACGCGGACGTCGCGGACGCGTGCTACGAGCGATTCGGTCTCACCGTCGTCCCCTGCGGCACGGACCTCGCGGGCTTCCGCGACGCGGACCCCGCCCGGTTGCGCGCCGTCGTCGCCGAACTCGCCGCGGACACCGACGTCCTCCTCCTCGACTCGCCCGCCGCGCTCGACTCCGCGGCGTCCGTCCTCCCGGTCGTCCTCGCCGACCGCGCCATCATCGTCACCCAGCCGACCGTCCCCGCGCTCTCGGACGCGCTGAAGGTCCAGGAGTACGCGTCGCTCTACGGCACCGGCATCGCGGGCGTCCTGTTCAACAAGGTCCGCGCGGACGACAACGTCGAACGCGTCGTCCCGCAGGCCGAACGCTACTTCGACGGCCCCATCGTCGGCACCGTCCCGGACGACGACGCGGCGCGCGCCGCCCGCCGCGCCGGCGAACCCCTCCTCGCGTACGCCCCGGACAGTCCCGCCGCGCGCGCGTACCGCGAGGCCGCGGCGAACGTCGACGTGCGCGTCGCGGACGAGGACGCGCTCGCCGACCGCTTCCGGAGCGCCGTCGTCCCCGAGGACGTCTAGGATGAGCGCGCCCGCCTACGGCGGCGAACTCGTCTTCTCCCGGGTCGTCACGGACCTCGCGGACGCGCTCGCACACGCGCTCGACGCGTCGCTCTCGGGCTACGCCGTCGTCGCGCCGGCGGACGCGCTCCTCCTCGGTGAGGGCGGCGAGACGCTCGTCGGGTTCGACGCGGGCGTCCCGACGCACGTCAGGGGGGCCGCGGGCGACGTCGGCCCGCCGGCGGTCGGTGCGCTCGCGCGCGCCGGCCCGCACCGCGTCCGCCTCTACGCGGGCGGGACGCCGTCGTTCGCGCCCGAGGCCGCGGTTCCGCCGGACGCGCTCGCGGAACGCGCGGCGGGCGACCCGACGCTCGCCGAGCGCTCGCGCGAGCGCGCACCCGAGGGTCCGGACGAGGCGGGTCTGGACGCCGTCGAGGCGTTCCTCGCGGACGAGGAGCGCGTCGAGGCGGTGCGGGAGGCCGCGCGCGAGGACGCGCTCGCGGCCGCGTCGGACCTCGGCCTCGCCGACGACCTGGTGGAGCGCTAGACGTCCCGGTAGCCGTTCGCGCGCCGCAGCACGACGGCGAGACGCTCGGAACCGTCGGGGGCGACGACGGTGACGTTCAGCGCGACGGCGACGACGTGCGTTCGGCCCGCTCGCTCCTGGACGACGACGCCGTCGTGCGCTTCGCACGGGCCGAACGCGCGCCCGCGACCGTCGGGGCAGTTCGCGGTCCGCCACGCGCTGGCGGCCGCGGCGTCGTACGCGACGACGACCCCCACGCCCCGTCCGCGTCGCGCGTGCGCGACGCCGCGTCTCGTCTCGTCGAACGCGTCCCGGTAGGCGGCGACCGCGCGTTCGCGCTCCGGCCACGCGTAGTCGGCGGCGAGGCCGGGCGCGGCCGCGTCGACGCCGCGGTCGAGCGCCGCGACGGCGTCCGCGCCCGGGTGGCTCCGCGCCGCCATCGCGTCAGCGTCGCCCGCGTACCCAGTCTGGAGGTAGGCGGCGAGCACGGGCACGAACGCGAGCGAGACGGCGACGGCGGCGACGAGGACGAGTTGGGCGCGCCGGTTCACGCGTACCACACTTCCACGACGACGGCGCCGTTCGCGGTGGCGACGCGCGCGGATCCGACGGGGACGCCGGGCGGGCGCGGGTAGCCGACGGTGCCGTGCGGCGTCTCCACCCGATAGAGGCAGTTCGCGGGGAGGACGCGCGCGACGCGCCGGTCGAGCGCGTCCCGTTCGCGCTCGAAGCTCGCGTCCGAGGCCGCCACCTCCTCCAGCCGGGTCGATCCGGCGTGCCGCGGGGCGTCGGCGGCGAGGACGGCGGCGGTGTCGCGCGCGTACGCGTCCAGTTGTCGCTGCGCGCCGTCCGGGTGCGGCGTCCCGAACGCGAACCCCGTTATCACGGCGAGCACGAGCAGGACGCCGACGGCGGCCTCGACGACGGGGAGGCCGAGTTGGCCGCGTTCACGCATCGACGCGCACCACCAGGTCGGCCTTGTGGGTCGCGACGGGGTGCGCGACGAGTCGGACGTCCCCCGCGGTGAGCGTCCGGTTCGCGTCGACGTCGACGGTCGCGGCCCGATAGGGGCTGACCGCCACCCGGTAGTCGCCGCGGAGGCCGCTCGGGTCGGCGAGGACGACGCGGCCGTCGACGGTGACGGCGGTGACGCTCACGCCCGCCGGCTGGTCGAGCGAGACGTCGAGCGCGTCGGTGCGACGCGGGAGCGTGACCGGGCCGGCGGCGAACGACGGCTCGTACGCTCGCGATTGGCGTTCGGCGACGAGGGCGACGCGGCGCACCGTCGCGCCGTCCGAGACGTCCCCAGTCTCCACGAGCGTCTCGCCGTCGAGGCTGACGCGGACGGCGTGGCCGCGCGCCGCCGGGAACGCCCGCTCGAACGACGCGCCGGTGAGGCCGTCGACTTCGCTCTCGTTCAGGACGTTCGCGCGCGTGGTGAGCGGGCCGTCCGCGGCGACGGTGCGGGACGCGAGCGCGTCCGCGAGGCGTTCGTCAGCGACCCCCCGGTCCACGCCCGCGAACGCCGTCGCGGCGAACGCGACGGCGAGGCCGCACGCCGCGGTGACGAGCAGGAGCGCGACGGCGAGCGAGACGAGCGTGGACTGGCCGCGCCCGCTCATCGCTCCTCCAGCGAGACGGTGAGGTCGTCCCCGTCGCCGCGCACGACGACGACGGCGTCCTCGGTGTCGTTCCACGACCCCGTGACGGTCGTGACGCGCCCGGGGAGGCTGAGCGGCGTGCGCCCGCCCACCCCGGGCGCGTCGCTGTCGAGGACGAGCGCGCGGCCGTCCGCGCGGATCGAGTACGACCGGTCGCGCAGGGTCGCGGGCAGGTCGACGCGGCGCTCGACGCGCACGCGAGTGGCGTTCGCGGGCGGTACGGCGTCCTCGACGTTCGTCGCGGCGGCGGCGAGCGCGCGGTCCCCGACGACGCCCGCGGCGTCGGTGCGCGCGGACGGGACGACGCCGCCGTAGAGCGTCGCGAGCACGAGCGCGACGTAGAGGAGGACGATGCCGATTTCGAGCGTCTTCGCGACGACGGGCGTCAGGCCGCGGTCGTCGCTCATCGAACCAGCTCCGTCTCGTGGGTGACGAGCGCGACGCGGGTCGCGCGCGGGAACGCGAGCACGACGCTCTCCACGCCGTCGCCGTCCGCATCCGTTCGGGGTTCGACGGTGACGCCGCGCTCGCGATAGTAGCGCTCGAACGCGCCCGGCGTCGCCGTCTCGACGGACAACCGGTACGTCCCGGCGTCGAGGTCGCGGCGCTCGTGGGTCGTCTCGGTGCGCAGGCGCACCGTCGTCGGCCGGTTCGCCGCGACGTCCACGTCGCCTCGGAGGCGCGCGACGCCGACGACGAGCAGTTCGGGGGTCGACGTCACCGGGAACCCGCGGCGGACGCGCGCGCCCCCGCCGGTGCGGACGACGACGGCGCCGTCGAGCGCGGTAGCGCCGTACCCGCCGCCGTCGTAGACGAGCGCGCTCACGTTCACCGACTCGACGACCGCGCCGTCTCGCGTGAGGCGGAGCGTCCGGTTCTCGGTGTGGAGGCGGCCGTCGGTGACGGCGACGGAGAGCGCGCCCGCGCCGCCGGCCGTCGCCGGCCGAAGCCCCTTCTCGAAGGTGTCCGCGACGCGGGTCGCGTCCGCGTTCGCCGCGCTCGAATCGACGAGCGCGCCGACGCCGGCGGTGACGAGCGAGAGCGTGACGACGCCGAGCGCGAGCAGGACGACGACGCCGACGACGTGCGATTGACCGCGGCTCATCCCATCATCCCCGCGGCGGCGAACGCGACGTACGTGAGCGCGACGAGCAGGCCGGAGTGCAGGAGCGCCTCGTAGCGCCCGCGGGAGGCCGCGCCGGCGAACCAGCCACACGCGAGCACCGTCGCCTGCGTGACGACGTAGAACCGGTGGCGGTCCCGCGCCGGCCGCACCGCGCTCGGGTCGAGGCCGAGGCCGGACTGGACGCCGTGGACGGCGGCGAGCTGTGAGAAACTGGAGAGGACGGCGCCGTTCACGACGAGGACGATGCCGACGACGAGGAGCGCCGTCGTCCACCCGACGGCGACGTACACCTGGAGCTGCGAGCGCAGCGCCTTCCGCTCGTCGTAGAGCCGTCCGATCTCCGTCTGCAGCGCGTCGAACGCCGTCTCCACGTCGCTCCCGGCGTCGAGCGCGCCCGTGACGAGGCCGATGGACTGGTCGGCGAGCGGGGTGCCGACGCGCTCCGTGAACCGCGCGAGCGCCTCGCGGCGGAGTTCGCCGCCGTACGCGGTGAGGTTGAGGTTGAACGCGAGGTCCGCGACGTCCGGGCGGAGCGGCCCGAGGTGTTCGTCGCGCGCCACCGTCTCGACGGCCCGCGGGAGCGGTTGGCCGAGGCTCACCGCGCCCGCGACGCCGTGGACGAAGTCCGATATCTCGCGGTCCTTCGCGTCGTCGCGGCGCGCGCGCCGCACCGCCACCGCGCCCACCGGCACCGCGAACGCCGCGTAGCCGAGCAGGACGGCGCTCTCGACGCCGACGCCCGCCGCGTACAGCGCGCCCCCGGCGACGACGCCGAGCGCGGGGAAGACGACGGCGGCGTTCGCGGGATTGTCGAGCGCGCCCGCGAGCACGGCGCGCGCGGTGTCGTCGCGCCGATACCAGTCGAGGCCGTAGCCCGCGGGGCGGAGCGCGTCCACGAGCCACGCCGCACCCGCGCCGACGACGAGCGCGCCCCCCGCGCAGCCGTAGACGACGAGCGCCCGCAGCGTCACCGGCCCGAGCGGGGTCGGTATCGCGCGCCCGAGGCCGGGCGCGAGCACGCCGAGGACGGTGACGACGACGACGAGGAGCGCGGGGACGACGAGCAGCACGACGAAGAGTTCCGCGACGAGTTCGAGGAAGCCCGCGGACTCCTCGTTCGCGCGCGTCTGCCGGTTCGCGAGCATCCGCGCCTCCAGTTCGAGGAACGTCTCGACGGCGTCCGGGCCCTGCTCGGCGTGCTCGCGGAACTTCAGCAGGAACGGCGCGAGCACGTCCCGCGAGGGCGTGTCGCGCGCGACGCCGCGCAGGGCGCGCGCGAGACTGCCGGTGAGCGCGGTGCGGGACTGGACCGCGCGGAACGCCACCGCCGTCTCGCCGAACGCGTCCGGGCGCTCGGCGACGCGCCGGACGAGCGTCCG
>Ga0207755_100175_pt1 | contig 39849 bp, 34 predicted proteins | sample A23P2SouthBayCA_FD_187734 | JGI IMG/M metagenome (GOLD analysis project Ga0207755, IMG submission 187734) | Aerobic enrichment media microbial communities from Bioluminiscent Bay, La Parguera, Puerto Rico - A23 P2 (SPAdes) | ecosystem: Environmental > Aquatic > Marine > Unclassified ...
CGACCGGCTACGGACGCTTTAGGCCCAATAAGATCGGCCATCACTCGTGCTGCCGGTATTACCGCGGCGGCTGGCACCGGTCTTGCCCAGCACTTGTTCCTGTACCACCCTACGGTACAGAAAAGCGAGGACTGTATGCCCTCGCACTTGGAGTCCCCTTATCGCACGTTCGTGCAGTGTAAAGGTTTCGCGCCTGCTGCGCCCCGTAGGGCCCGGTATCTTGTCTCAGATACCGTCTCCGGGCTCTTGCTCTCACAACCCGTACCGATTATCGGCACGGTGGGCCGTTACCCCACCGTCTACCTAATCGGCCGCAGCCACATCCTATGGCGCCGGAGCGTTTCCAGCTCGCCCCACTCCAGGGTGCGAGCCGTATCAGGAATTAGCCTCAGTTTCCCGAGGTTATGCCTGTCCATAGGGTAGTTTGGCCACGTGTTACTGAGCTATCCGCCACGGGTCTAAACCCGTGCGACTAGCATGGCTAAATCGGACTCCGATAGCAATGGCCTCCGGCAGGATCAACCGGAATGTCCCTGACGTAGAGTCAGGGGGTTAGGCGGGAACACACTCGAAATGAGTGTGATCGCTATCGAACTTGGCATTCGACGACACCCGTCGGCCGAGTGTCACCGAACTACCAGGGCTGACATCAGATCCCATCTGTACGGCGGACCGCAGGGGTGGAATCCTCATCTCCTCCGGACCTGAACGTTCCCCGGGAAGGGTCATAAACCCTTCGAGACGGGGATGGGAACCGCGGCGGGCCCCTCTCCAGGTCCGTCTTGCAGGCCGGACGATCTCGGCCCCGGCCAGGCCACGTTCGCATCACATCCGAGTGCCCTGTTCCACTTAAGGGCGTCGGAACGACCCTGACGGGTCGCGCCCCGGAACAGGTACGGATGCCTGCGACCGCAAGCGGGTATCGACCCCGCGTCGCTTCGTATTTCTTCCGATGGGTGGGGTACACTTAAGGCCGTCGTTTCGATGACCGCCACGTCATGCGATTTCATGGGACAGAGCCACAATCAAAGGGACCCACGAGCGACCGATAATCGGTGTCAGCCACAGGAGCCAGAGTCGAACGGACGGAGCTCGGCGACAGTACCGACTCTCGGTCGAATGTCGCGTGGCAGGAGGGCGGCCGGTCATCCCGCGCGTCGTGCGCTCAGTGTGGCCGAGTGGGAGCCACGCGACTACGGCTCCGGGGGCGCGACACTTGTAGACCACGGCTGCGACCGCGATCGGACAGCGTATGGCTGGGATGGGCCGTGTCGCTACGCCTGCCCGCCACCGTGGCTTGCTCCCCGCCATCGTCCCGGGAGCGATGGACGGACAGCGTGAGTACTGCGAGGAAGACAGGATCAGACCGCGAGTGGGTAGCTACCCGAACCGCGAGAAGATGGCTACTCGCACAGTGAGAAACAGATCCAATCTTGCGCGGGGGCGCGCGACGCGACTCGTCGGACTGCGGGCGTACCGCGCGGCGAGGCGTCGAAGACCGGCCTCGCGAGCCAGGTCAAATATCGTCCAGGTGTTCGACGCCCTCTTTGGACACGTTCGCCTTGGTGATCTCGTCGACCTGGTTCATCCAGACGTCACCGGGGTCGTCGGCATCCCACTCCTCCATATCGACGTCCGGTGGCGACTCTTTCCAGGACCAGCCCTCGTACACGTGGACTTTGTGCGTCCCTTTCTCCCGCAGCCGTAGCGGCTGCCGCTCGGCTGCGTCCTCGCTGCTCGCCGGTTCGAGCCGCCGCGCCGCCTTCAGTGCCGCCTGTCGAGGTGTGCTCCCCGAGAAGACGCTGTCTTCCTCACCGTTCTCCGTCCTGAGCGCGAAATTGCGCTTGTCGCTGTCGCGTGCCATGGTTTCGACCGCTCCATGCCAACCCAGCACATGGTCCATTATAAATATACCCCCGGATCGGGGCGCATTCCTGCGATTCGTTTATAAGACCGGCCCGATCGAAGGCCGAGATCGCGGTGAAACCGAGTTATTTTCCGTGAACGACGGGCGGAGGAGCGCTCGCGCGCACCCCCGTTGACGCCGCAGGGTCGGGCCGAGAGAGATGCCACAGCGAACGGCGGCCAGGGAGAGTCACCGCCCGACAGCGGCGCGGGCACGGTAGACTTAAGTGTATCCTGCGGCGAAGGGCCGACTAGGATAGCGCGATGGTGCGAAAGAAGAAGCTCAGCCCGAGTGGCGCCAAAGACGAGGACGGCGAGTACCACAACGTCCACATCAATCTCCACGAGGACGAACTCGCGGTCGCCGGGATGGAGATCGGCGACGAGGTGTTCGTCCGCGTCCGGGACAACAAGATCATCATCCAGAAAGCGGACCCAGAAGACGTGGAGCACGAATTCTGAAACACGAACCGGGCTGGCGCCGCGGGGGGCGGCGTCGGCGATTTTCAAAGGGATTCAGATGAACGCCTACGACATCGCGAAACCACTGTTGTTCTCACTGCCGGCCGAGACCGCCCACGGACTTGGCAAGCACGCTCTCCGGGTCGGCGGGCGCGCGCCGGTCTCGACGGCTCTCGCGCGCCGCTATACGGTCGCAGACGACCGGCTGGCGGTCGATGCACTCGGCCAGCAGTTCCCCAATCCGGTCGGCGTCGCCGCCGGGTTCGACAAGAACGCGGAAGTCGTCTCGGGGCTGGCCGCACTGGGCTTTGGCTTCGTCGAGGTCGGCGGTGTCACCGCCGTCCCGCAGTCGGGCAACGCTCGCCCGCGGATGTTCCGCCTCCGCGCGGACCGTGCGCTGATCAACCGCATGGGGCTCAACAACCACGGCGCGGCCGCCGTCGGCGAGCGACTGGCCGCGCTCGACGCACCCGTTCCGGTCGGCGTCAACGTCGCCAAGTCCGAGCACGCCGCCGCCGCCGACGCCCCCGCGGACTACCGCGAGACTTACGAGCAGGTCGCCGCGGGCGGGGATTTCTTCGTCGTCAACGTCTCCTGTCCGAACTCGCAGGGTTTCGAGGAACTCCAGAACCGCGAGTCGATGACAGCCATCCTCACCGAACTCCAGGACGCGGGCGCAAGCCCCCTACTGGTCAAACTCTCGCCGGACCTGCCGGAACCGGCGCTGGCCGACGCGCTCGGTCTGGTGACCGAACTGGACCTGGACGGCATCGTCGCGGCCAACACCTCGACTGAGCGGCCCGACGGGCTGGAGAGTCCGAGTCGCGCCGAGACCGGCGGGCTCTCAGGCGCACCGATCGAGGAGCGAGCCACCGACACCGTCCGGTTCGCCGCCGAGCGCGTGGACGTGCCCGTAATCGGCGTCGGTGGCGTCGCGACGGCCGCGGACGCCTACCGGAAGATCCGCGCCGGCGCGAGTCTCGTCCAGCTATACACCGCATTCGTCTATCGCGGCCCGTCCATCGCGCGCGAGATCAACCGCGGGCTGCTCCGACTGCTGGAGCGGGACGGCTTCGACTCCGTCAAGGACGCCGTGGGCGCGGACCTCGACTAGGCGCGACCAGCGTTCGGGGCGTCGCGACGGAACCGGAGCGCCGCCGCAGGACGTGATCGCGTGACACACCGGCCCCACAGTTATTTCGGGAGCGACCGAACGCGAGGGCATGGACGCGCAGGACGACGTCGCGCGCTTTTGCGAGACTCACGACCTGGACGGCGAGCCGGCCTACCGGATCCTCGATCTCGCGGCGGAGGTGGGCGAAGTGGCCGCCGACGCCGCCAAATCCGCGGAGTACGGCGCTTCGCCCGACCAGCTGGCAGTCAGCGAGGACGAGATCGGTGACGCGCTCTTCTCGCTTCTCGCGACGGCGAACGCCCTCGACGTGGACGCCGGGGCGGCGCTGGAGACGGCGATGGACAAGTACGAACGCCGCCTGACCGAGACGGGACACGCGGGCTCCGGAGATGACGTGACGGAGCCGTGAGCCCCCGGATCGTCCACTACTCAGACGTGGAGAACGCGTTCGACAGACCGGAGCGGATCGGGCGGCTGGTCGGGACCATCGAACGAGTCCGCGAGCGCGGCGGAGAGAGCGGGGGCGGCAGTGGTGAGGAGAGCGGGAACGGGACGGATGCGCTCGTCGTCGGGACCGGCGACGAGACAGCACCGGGCGCGCTCGCGCTCGAACACCGGGGTCGACAGGCGCTGGCCTTCTTCGAGCGCGTCGCCCCGGACGCGGAGACGTTCGGCAACCACGACTTCGACTTCTCGCTCGCGGACACGCGCGCGGTGGTTCAGGAGTCAGGAGTCCCGTGGGTCAGCGCCAACGTCCGGTACGAGTCCGGGCCGTTCGCGGGCGTCGATCCGGCCCGCGTGGTCGAGCGCGGCGGCGACCGCGGCGCCCTGGTCGGCGTCACCGGCCCCGACGTCTCCGTGCCGCGAGCCGTCGACGTGACCGACCCCGTCGAGGCGGTGCGAGCGGCGCGGGCGGGGCTCGACGCGGACTGGCTGGTCGTCCTCGCACACGTCGGCGACGCGGTCGCACGCGAACTGGCCCGCGAGACCGCTGCCGACGCCGTGCTGGCGGGCCACGTCCACGACCGAACTCGCGAGCGCGTCGCCGGGACGCTTCTCGTGCGCCCGGGGGCGAACGGGCGCGTCGTCTGGGAAGTCGGCCTCGGCGAAGCTGTCGTGGCCGGCGACGGCGGTGACGGGGGCGGTGACCGCGGCGACGGCGAGACCGACCACGCGGTCACCGCGAGAGCTCACGAGGTGCCCGCGGGGCCGCTCGACGCGAAGACGACCGAGCGGATGCGCGAACAACTGGTCGAGACAGGGCTCGCCGAGGTGGTCGCGACCGTCGACGCGCCCGTGCCGCGCGACCGGGCGGCCTGCCTGCGCGGCGAGTGCGCGCTCGCGAACCTCGCGACGGACGCGCTGCGGTGGGTCGCCGACGCCGACGTGGCCCACGTCGACAGCCGCGGTCTGCGGGACGGCCCGCCCATCGGCCCGGAGGTGACCGACGCCGACCTCGTCGGGGTCGCGCCCTTCGCGGCCGGCGTCTTCGTCGCGACGCTCTCGACGGCGGACCTGCTGGCACTCGTCGGCGAGTCGGTTCACCCCGACGGTGTCGACGGCCGCGACGGCGAGGTCTGGACTGGCCAGGTCGCCGGTCTCGCGCTCCGGCGCGACCCCGACGCAGGCGAAACGAAGGTGTTCCGCGCGGGGCGGCGGCTGGGTGTCGCAGACGACGGCGGCAGCGTTCGGGTCGACGAGCGCCGGGAACTGCGTCTCGCGACCAACGGCTACGTCGTATACACCGACGAGTTCGAAACGATGAGACCGGCGGACGCCCGCGAGTTGCACGGCCTGCAGTACGACGCCTTCGTCGCGTACGCCCGCGGCGTCGACGAGTTCGCACCCGGACCGGACGGCCGGATCGGCTACGTGGACTGAGCGGGTGAACCCCCGCTCAATCTCGCAGCGCGTCCAGGTCGAACTCGAAGGCGGCCACCGGCACTTCGAGGTCGAATTCGACGAGAACTTTCGGGTGGACTTCGCCGATCACGCCGACCGATTCGCCGTCGATCACGACGTCGGCGGTGCGGCCGTCGACGAAGGTCGGGTGGCGGGTCGGCGGCGTCTCGAGGTCGGCGTCGAAGGCGCGACACAGCGCCTGCAGGCGGGCCTTGGCGTCTTCGTAGGAGGCGTCGTGACGCGCGAGCGCGGCGGCGACGGTCTGCCGTTCCGCGACTTTCGTGGGCAGCGAATCGTCGCGCTCGGCGGCGAAGCCGACCTCCGCGAGGTCCTGCGGGTAGGCCCGGTGGGTGTTGTTCTCCAGAACGAGCAGCACGGACGGGAGCGCCCACGTCCGGACGATCTCGTAGTCCTCGCTGTACGGTTCCTGGATGACGGCCGCCTCGCCGCCGCCGAGGACGTCGCTGCCGGCGCTCACGTCGAGACGGTCGTAGTTGGCCGCCTCGCTGATCAGGTGGAAGTTCAGCAGGTCCTCGTAGCCGAGGCCGGCGAGCGTCTCGCGGGCCGCCCGCTCCAGGCGGGAGCGCTCGTGGCGGCCGCCGACCGTCGAGACGTCCGGATACCGGGGCTCGAGTTCGTTGAACCCGTAGGCCCGGCCGACGTCGTCGATCACGTCGACGGGGTGGAGGACGTCGACGCGGTAGGGCGGGACTTCGACCTCGTAGGCGAGATCGTCGGTCTCGCGGACGGCACTGTCGGTCACGCGGACGGCACTGTCGGTCCCGGGGTCGTCCGCGCCGGGGTCGTCGACCGTGGCGTCGAGGCCGGCGCGTTCGAGCAGGTCGACCACGTCCTCGCCGTCGAGGTCGATACCGAGCATCGACTCGACGTCGGCGTGGGCGACGGTCTTGGTCTTCGTCGAGAAGTCGGGGCGGACGAGGTCGCGGCCGTCGTAGTCGCCGCTCGCGTCGTCGGCGTAGCTGACTTCGACTTCTTCGACGCGGCCGCCGCGGGCGTCGAGCGCGTAGCAGACGATTGCGAGCATGTGGTCAATCGTCCACTGGTCGGTCCCGGTCATCTCGATGAACAGATCGCGGGAGTCGGTGGTGACCTCGGTCCGGCGGCCGTTGATCACGGGCGGGAACGAGAACAGCCCCACGTCGTCGTAGATGGCGGGCATCCGCTCGTAGTCCTCGACGAGGTCGGCGTAGGTCTGACCGGTGGGGTGGGCCGCGAGCACCTCCTCGGGGGACATGTCGTCGTTGGCCTCGAGCGGAACGAACCGGTCGTCGTTGCGCCCGATCCCGGTGTAGCGGATCGACTTGCCGCCCTCGGGAGCAGTCTCAGTGCGCGGGTCCGCCTCCTCTTCGGGCGTGTCCTCGCCGCCGCTGGCGCCGACCTGCCCCTTGAGCATCGTGAGGTCGTGGACACCGATAGCGCCCTTGGCGCGCTGGCGACCCATCGTCGCGTGCAGTTTCTCCTGGAGTTGGATCAGCGACTCCAGTGCGGCCTCGTCCATGTCGAGTCCGCGGACGACGGCGCCGGTGACGTAGGGGCGCTCGGCGGGCACGTCGGCGTCGACGTCGATGGTCCACTCGGCATCGTTCGTGTTCGGCGTGTAGACGCCGCGGTCGTCGCCGTACTGGTAGCGCAGCGAGCGGGCGACCCCCTCGACGGAGAGGCGGTCCAGGCGGTCCGGCGCGAACTCGAGTTCGAACTCGCCGTCGTCGGTCGCGCCCTCGTACTCCAGTCCCAGGGCGAACAGATCCTCGCGCAACTGGTCGTCGTCTTTGTCCTCGTGGCCGGTCAACTCGCGCAGTTCGTCGGGGTCGATCTCGACGGTGGGCATCAGTAGGTCACCTCCTCGGTCCGCAGGAACTCCAGATCCACGAGGGTCCCGTGGACGTCGCGGATGTCCTCGGCGCCGGTCGCGAGCATGAACAGTCGCTCCAGCGCGAGCCCCCAGGCCATCACGTCGGCCTCGACGCCAAGCGGTTCGAGCATCTCCGGCCGGAAGATCCCGGAGTTACCGATCTCGATGAGTTCGTCGGTCTCGGGATGGCGACCGAACAGCTCGAAACTCGGCTCCGTGTAGGGGTTGTAGTGGGGTTTGAACTCGACGTCGGTGATGCCGAACTGCTCGTAGAACTCCGTGAACGTACCCATCAGGTCCCGGACCGAGAGGTCATCGGCCATGACCCACCCCTCGATCTGGAAGAACTCGAGCAGGTGCGTCGCGTCGAGCGTGTCGTTGCGGTAGGCCTTCTCGACGGAGAAGTACCGCTCGGGCGGTTCGATCCCGCCCTCGGCCAGCCCCGCGAGATGGCGCACCGAGAGGTTCGTCGTGTGGCCGCGCAGCGCGAGCGCGCGGGCGAAGTCCTCGCTCCAGGGGGAGTGATACCCCTCGCCGTCGGGACCGACGCCGTTCCGATGCGCGGATTCGACCGCCTCGACGAGGTCGTCGGGGAGGTGCTCGCGGTCCATCTCGGCGGGCGATTCGAGGGCGAAGCGGTCCCAGTGGTTGCGCGCCGGGTGGTCCTGTGGCATGAACAGGCAGTCGTTGATGTAGAAGTCGGCGTCGACGTGGGGGCCCTGCATCTCTTGGAACCCCATGCCGACGAGGACGTCCTTGACGCGCTCGGCGGTCCGGCGCAGCGCGTGTGGCTTGCCGCCGTGGACCGTCTCGGCGTCCGCCTCGACGTTGTAATCGGTGAAGACCACCTCGTCCCACTCGCCGGAGGTGATGAGTTCGGGGGTGATCTGGTCGACCGTCTCGGCGACCTCGACGCCCTCCTCGAGCGCCAGCGTGCCGGCCTCGTTGAGGCGGACGCGGTAGACCGTCCGTTCGACTTCCTCGACCAGACCGCGGCGTTGGAGCTGGTCGATAGTTCCGTCTTCGTAGACGTCGGGCGAGATGACGGCGCCGTCGTTGAGGTCTTCGATCAGGCGGCGCTCGTCGTCGTCCTCGGCGTCGAAGTCGGTGTTCACCGAGATCATGCCCTGGTCGACCTCGCCCATTCCCTTGCGGGCAAAGTTGGCCAGCGCGATGTCGACCTGGTCGTCTTCGAGGCTGGCCATGCCGAGCGCGCGGCCGAGTTCGACGGGTTCCTGGTGGGCGTCGACGGACATCCCGCCGACCCAGAGGACGTGTTCGGGCAGCCCCTCGAAGGCGTAGCGGTCCCCCTCCTCGGTGAGCCGGTACTCGGTCTCGGTGACCTCCATGACGCCGAGGAGTCCCTCGTCTTCGAGTTCGAAGGCGGCGCGGCGCACCGCGTCGGGGCTTTCACCGATTTGCTCGGCGAGCGATTCCACTGTCGTGAGTTCCTCCGCGCTCGCGGCTTCCAAGACCGCGACTTGCGTTTCCGGGAGTTTCATTCGTTGTCGCTGGAGTCGGTGTGGTCGTCAGTTAACGATTCCCATCGCGTCGGACCCGAGCGGCGGCGACGGTGCCGAATCCGGTCGCCAGGCCGGCGCTCGCGAGTCCGCGTCGGCCCGCGGACAGTTTCGACGCCGACCGGCCCGCGTCCGGTGTGACCCGGGTGCAGTCGGTCGGCGACTCCACCGCCCGTCAGGCGAAAAAGAAGCCGAACCCGGAGACTGCCGACTGGTCGTGAGCGGCGCGTCTGACGGTGGGTTCGGACGCCATACCCGGACGAACCGGGGCGACGGACTAAACCGTTACGCACGCGCTCTCGGAGGTGGGCTGGCCCCGGTCTCCGGGCGGCGGCGTGTCTGCCGGGACGTGCGGGGACGGACGCTTATGCTCGTCCCGACCCAACGGCGAGTATGGGAAAAACCAGTTCGGCCATCGGCGCGTTTGTGACGAACTTCGTCGTCGGGTACTTGCTCGGGCGATTGATCAAGGGGCGCAAGGCGGGGCTGCGCGCGGGGGTCGGTCTCGGGATCGTCGGCGCTGTCGGTAGCTACCTCGCCGCCGACAGACTCAACGGCGACGACTTCGACGAGGGTGACGCCGAGCCGATCGAGATCGAGGTCTGACAGTGACTGTCAGCGTGGAGAACAACCGCAGGTCACGAGAACCACTCGTGTAGCGAATGGTCCGCGTACGCGATACCGACAGTGAGGACGAACATCCCCGCCAGAAGGAGATATACCGATACGACATATCGCGCAGAGTGGTCACCTATCTGTGTAGCGAAGCCGATCCCGGTGGCTGGAATCAGCAAGAGAGCGACCGCGTAGCGTGCTTTTCGAAACCAGTGCACTGATCGGGTGTTGGAAAAGACCCCTTATCAGACTTTGGCCGCTAACCGGTCGTGGAACCACGAGCGGCTTGCTGTGACACGCTCGATCGTTTTCGATCAGGTCCGGACTGTGCCGACACCGGAGTCGGCGCGTCCCGGTCGGTCGCTGCACCGACCACCGTGAGCGGGCGCGCGGCCGGGTGACTCCCGGTCTGCCCCGACGGAAAGCCTACGTGCGAGCGGTCGGACGGGTCGCGTATGCCGAGCCCTCCCGACGACGACCGAGAGAACGAGTACGCCAGACTGCTCGACGTCCCGCTCCCGAGTGTCGAACTACCGACGATCCCCGCCGTCTCGGAACTGCGCGCCGGACTGGAAGGGCTGGTCGACGACGCGCCGCTGGACCCGGCGGCGGTCGAGGACGCGTTCGCCGACGCGGACGCGGCGCCGCTCGCCGACGCGGAGATCGAGGCGAGCGCCGTCCCCGAGGGCGCGGTCGAGACCGTCGCGGCGGTCGAAGACGGCGCGACAGGAACTATCGAGGCCGGCGGGGAGACCGTCGCGGCGGCCGTCGAGACGAGCGGGGACGCCGCGCGGGTGGTCCTCGACAGCGGTTCGGAAGCGGTCGAGGTCGTCGCCGAGAACGGTGGCGAGGAGGCCGCCGAGGCGCTGCTGGAGGCCGCCGCCGCGGCGCTCGACGGACTCTGAGAGAGACCGAACGCGCCGTCAGGCCCGCTTGCGCGGCGAGTCGAGTTCGATATCCAGTTCGTCGAGTTTGTCTTCCCACTCGGCGCGTTTCTCCTGATGGTCTTCGAGAAAGTCGGCCATCAGTTCGGCGGCCTGTTCCTTGCAGCCGCCACAGAGCCGTTCGCCGCCGACACACTCCTCGTAGACCTCCGTGGCGAACTCGTCGTCGTCGCCCGCCAGCAGGTAGGCGTACAGTTCGTAGACGGGGCACTCGTCGGCCTCGCCGCCGAGTTCGCGCTGCTCTTCGGCCGTCTCGCGCCCGCCCGTCGTCGCCGACTTCACCTTGTCGTAGCCCTCGGCGGGGTCGTCGAGCAGGGAGATGTGCGAGGCGGGGATCGACGAGGACATCTTGCCGCCGGTGAGGCCGGTCATGAAGCGGTGGTAGAGAGAGGAGGGCGGCAGGAAGCCGTAGCCGCCGTGGTCGAGTTCCACCTCGCGGGCGAGGTCCTCGGCCGCCTCCCGGGAGAGGTCGAAGGCGTCGATGTGGGCGTCGTAGACGCGCTTCTCGCCGTCGACGGCTTCGATGAGCGCCTCGAAGGCCTCCTCCGTGGCGTTGCGGTCGACGAATCGGAGGCGGGGCCGGAGCGGTTCCTTGCCGGCTTCCTTGCACATCGTGATGACCGCGTCGGCGGTGGTCGCCGCGGCGTCGGTCGCGTCGGGGTCGCGCTGGTTCTCGAGGTAGGTCGCGGCGTCGCCACACCGCACGGTCTCGTCGGGGTGGCGCTCGGAGAGGGTCTCGTAGGCCTCGGCGAGCAGCGCGCGCTCGGCGTCGTCCACCTCGAAGGAGGCGTACGCTTCGGTGACGCCGAAGTAGCGGGTCCGCGCGGCGAGGTCGCGAGCGAGGCGCATGTGCGGGTCCTGGTCGGGACCGACCGGGATGACGGTCGGCCGGGGCTCCTCGAGTTGCGGGTAGAGGATGTCGGCCATCTGGGTGACGACGCTCTGCATGTGCGAGACGTCGGTCTCGCCGTCGAAGTCGTAGATGGCGCCGAGTTCGGAGAAGTTGGCCTCGATACCGAGTTCGAAGGCGAGATTCTGGACCTCGCGGTTGTCGGACTGGCGGTAGAGTTCGCCCTCCTCGGGGTCGAAGCCCAGGGCGAGCAGGGAGAGGACGTAGTCGCGGGCGTGAGTGTCGATCTCGTCCCAAGTGAGCCCGCGGGCGCTGTGGGCTTCGAGGTCGGCGATGAGACCGTAGGCGTCGCCGCCGCGCTCCTGGTGCCAGATGATCTCGTCGAAGACGAGTTTGTGGCCGATGTGGGGGTCACCGGTGGGCATGAACCCCGAGAGGGCGGCGAAGTCCTCGCCCTCGCGCATGGCCCGGGCGACGGGGCGGTAGTCGCGGTGGCCGAAGATGACCCCGCGGCGCATCAGGTAGTGCGGGTCGGGCACCTCCGGGAGGATCTCGTCGAAGGCCTCGATGCCGAACTGCTCGAACAGTTTGCGGTAGTCCGACACCGTCGAGGAGCCCCACGGGTCCAGTGCCACGTCGTCGGCCCCCTCCGCGTCGACGCCCCCGTCGGTGCGCGCGGTCGCCGTCTCCTCGGGGTGCTCGTCTCTCCGTTCCTCGGTGTCGCGAGTCATCGATTGGGAACTACTGGCGGCGACACGCACATATACCGTTCGCTTCGCCCCCTCGTCACCGAGCGCCTCGCCCGCCGGCGGGCGTCGTCGTTTCCGAACGAATTAGACATCCCGGCGCCTAGATCCCAGCGATGGAGTCGTACGACGTGGTCGTGGTCGGCGGCGGACCCGCGGGGCTGCAGTTCGCCCGCGAGCTGGGCCGGCGGACGGAGGCCGACGTGGCGGTCCTCGAAGCCAACGCTTCGCTCGCGGACAACGACAAGTCCACCGGCGGCACCTTCGAGCAGGTGATCGAGGGGTTCGACGTCCCCGAGTCGGTGGTGATGGACGCCAGTCCAGACGTGATATTCGAGGGGCCGACGGCGAGTGCGCACCTGGCCATCCCGAACTACGTGCTCGATTTCCCCGCCTTCCTCGAGTGGCTCGGCGCGGACGCGGCCGACCGCGGTGTCGACGTCCGGACCGGCGTCCGCGTGACAGCGCCCGTCGTCGAGGACGGGAGTGTCGTCGGTGTGCGCTGTCGGGACGGGCGCGCGGAAACGACCGTCCGGGCGGACCTGGTCGTCGACGCCTCCGGGCCGGCGGGCGCGCTGACCGAGAAGTTGGGAATGTGGGACCGCGACGCCGCACAGCGCGGCATCGGCATGGAGTTCGAGGCCACCGGGACCTTCGACGAGGACGCGATGGTGTTCAAATTCGACCACGAGGCCGCGCCCGGCGGATACGCCTGGACGTTCCCTGCCGGCGAGGACGCGTTCAAGGTCGGCGTCTGCTGGATCGACGACTTCTACGAGCGCCACCGCACGCCCGACGACGGCACGATCCACGACTACGTGCAGGCGTGGGCCGACAGCGACCCGCGATGGGAGATCGACGAGGTGCGAGCGGTCCACGCCGGCGAGGCGCGCTCGGACAACTCGATCAACCGCCGGGCCGACGACGGGATTCTCGCCGTCGGCGATGCGGTGTCGAGCATCAATCCCCTCTTTGGCGAGGGGATCCGCCCGGCGCTGGAGTCGGCACGGATGGCCGCCGACGTGGCAGTCGACGCGCTCGCCGCGGGCGACACCTCGCGCGAGCGCCTGGCCACCTACGAGCGACGGTGGAACCGCGAGAAGGGCCCGAACTGGAAGCGCCAGCGCGTCGTCGGCGAGTTGCTCTACGACTTCGACGCGCGCCAGCAGGACCGCTTCGTCGAGCGCGTCGGCCGCCTCTCGCCCGCGCAACTGGACCGCCTCCAGCGCTACGAACTCACCCTCTCGGACCTGCTCGAACTCTACCCGTTCAGCCCCGCAGACCTCCGGAAGGGGCCGACGCTCCTGCGTCACGTCCGCTGACTGGCGATATCTACCGTCCCGCAGTTCGGGAGTTGGCGCTCGCATCGACCGCACCCCAAATCTTAAATCCGAGGCGTTCGATATTGTAAGTGAAGAGCAATCTTAATCCAAATAGTAAATCTTTTCCGGGAGCGACCGCTATCGATCGAAGCCGGGATACGAGACGATTCACGGTCGAAATCGGGAGTCGAACCGACTACCGAACAGCCACTGCGACGTCGAACTACCACAACGATGATAGTCAATATCGCGACCGACGGCACGGCGACAGACGGCGGCGACTCCGCGGACGATAGCGAGAGCGAGCGGTCCGGGGGTGAGACCGGGGTACCGCTCGACTCGGTGTCCGACCCCGCGGCGCTGGCCGAGCGCGCGGACGTCGAGGCGACGACGGCGACGTTCGAGCACGGCGAGGCCGACCACTGCGAGGCCGACGCCGGCGGGCGGGCGATCGTCGGCGTCACGAACGAACGCGGCGAGGTCCTGCTGTGGGTCCACGAGAACGGTCACGCCATCCTGCCGAGCGTCGTCGTCGACGCCGGCGGCGACTGGGCGCGCGCGGTTCGTGAAGACGTGACGGAAACCGCGGGAATGGAAGTCGTCCTCGACGGCGTCGAGCGCGTCCGCGAGATCGACCACGTCCTGGTCGAAGACGGAGACGATGCTGGCGAGTCGCGCCACCTGGAGACGACCCATCACGTCGTCTTCGCCGCCTCACCTGGTCGGCCTGCCGACGAGCGGGACGGACCCGCTATCGACACCTGCGACGACGTGTGGGCCGCTGGCTGGTACGACCACCTCCCGACCGACGCCGAGGCGGTCCGCGAGGGTACCGTCGTCGACGACATCCGCCTGTTCACGGAGTGAGAGTGCCTGGAACCGCAGACGACACCGCGACCACACTCATCGTAGCGAGATGGAAGCCCTCGACCCGCTCGCAGTCGCTGAGTGAGAGCGGCCGCGAGCGGGCCGAGGGCTTTCACCGCTCAGGATCGAGTACGGTCGCGGTGCTGTCTGCAGTCGCGGTGTCGTCTGCGGTCACTGTGATAGCTAGCGAAGACACGCATCGAACGCCGCCACACTACCACAGCGCTCACGGCGTCAGTCGACCGACCGAGAGCCACTCGATGGCGTCGCCAGCGCCGTCGTCGACACCATCCACGAGCGCGAAGACCATCTCCTTGCGGACGCCGTGGGCGAGGCGAACGTCGAGCGCCAGATCCCGCGGCGAGAACTCGTGGCCCGCATCCAGAACCCGAACGAGCAGTTCGGAGTGACCCAGGTCGTCGACGGATTCGACGTGGGCGTAGGTGCGGAAGTCGGCGCCGAACTTGAAGCCGGTCTTGGGGACGAGGCCGGCCTCGCGGAGGCGTTCGTAGACGCGCAGGCGACGGTCGAACCGGTCGCCCTCGACGGCGCGCCCGCGGTCGACGACGGCGTCGGCCCCCGCGCTCGAATCGTCGGCGCGTTCGCCGCCCCCGTCCTCGACCGCGATGGCGCCGCGGCGGGCGAGGTGGGCGGCCTCAAGGAGCGACAACTGGAGCGTCTCGCCGCGCTGGTCGTCGAGGCGCTGGCCGAAAAAGCCCGACTCGTAGAGGCGCGCGGGCGGGTCCCAGAGGAACACTCGATCGGAGAGGAGCGCGCCGGGGACGCCCGTCGGCAGGTCGACGCGGCTGGATCCCTCGGGCGCGAGGTGCTCGGTGCCGAGATAGGTGATTTCGCTCTCCTCGTCGACGACCGCGAGGGTGACATCGCCGAGCGCGCTCGCGGCGACGGGTTCGCGCTCGCTAGCGACGCGCACGCGGTGGGCCACCGCGTCGTCCCACGGCCCCGACCCGCGCGGGTAGACGACGAAATCGAGCCCCCCCGACGCCGCCGTACCGTCGGTCGCCGCGTCGACCACGTCGGTCCACCCCTCGCGGGCGGGCGAGAGGTAGAACCCGCGGTCGCGCAGGTCCTTGTAGACGAGGAAGTCGGTTTCGGAGACGGCCGCGGAGGCGAGGAAGGTACGGAAGTCCATCGCCGCGCCGGCCTCGTCGCGGACCGAATTGAGGTCGCCGCGATACAGGAGGTGCGCGGCCTCGACGGGCGCGAGTGCGAGCGCGCCGCCGTCGAGCGGGCGGCCGTACCCCCGCGAGTCGTAGTAGCGCTCGCGGGCGTTCGCGCCGACCCGCACCACGTCGCCCGATAGCGTCGCATCCATACCACCGACTCACCCACGCGCGGTGAAAGCGCCTGCGATCCCGACGACTTCGTCCGGTCGGCCCGCGAGCGATTCCAGGCCCGACCCAAGCACAAGAGTTTCAACCGCGAGCGGAGAGGTCGAGGCATGGACGCGGTCTGTTTCGACATGGACGGAGTTCTCGTCGACTCCGAGGACTACTGGATCCCCTACGAGAAGGCCGAACTCCTGCCCGAGGCCGGCCTCGGCGACCTCGACGTCGCGGAGATCACGGGCATGAACTACCGGGAAATCTACGACTACCTCGCCGCCGAGTACGGCGTCGCGATGCACAAGGAGGAATTTCTCGGCTGGTACGAGGACACGGCCGAGCGGATCTACGGCGAGGACGTGGCGCTCCTGCCGGGCGCCGAATCGCTGCTCGCGGCCCTCCGAAGCGAGGGTGCCGACGTCGCCATCGTCTCCTCGTCGCCGCCGGACTGGATCGCCCACGTCCGCGAGCGCTTCGGCCTGGACGTCGACGCCGTCGTCAGCGCCGACGTCATCGACGGCCCCGGGAAACCCGAACCCGCGGTCTACGAACGCGCCGCGGCTGAAATCGGTGTCGACCCGGAACGGATCGCGGCCGTCGAGGACTCCGGACACGGCATCGAGGCCGCCGCTCGCGCCGGCATGCACGTCGTCGGCTTCAAACACGGCGGCGACGACGACACCGACCGGAGCGACGCCGACTACGTCGCCGACGCGCCCGCTGACCTGCGCGAGCACCTCCTCGCCCGGGTGTGACGGCCTCCTCGTCCGGGTGCGACGATCTCAGTGAAGACGGTCACACCCAGAGTCGAGACAGCGTCGGCCGGTCGGCGTCGCGAAGACCGGGAGTCCACAGTCACAGGTCCCGTCGAGCAGCCCGTTCGGCAGGCCGAAGCCGGTGTCGCAGTCGGGGTAGTGCTCGCAGCCGGCGATGAGACCCCCGCGGCGCAGGATCCGCAGGTCGCCGTCGCAGTCCGCTTCGGGGCAGTCCCAGACCCGGTCGAACCTCTCGCGGACGCGCTCGTCCAGCGACTCGCAGTCGCGGTCGAGACACACCTCGAAGCTCTCGCCGCGCTCGGCGCGCAACAGCGGGAGGCCGCAGTCCTCGCAGGTCTCGTCGAGGACCGCCGCGTCGCGGGGCACGGAATACTCGCTCTCACAGTCGTGACAGTGGACCGTCCCGCGCGCGAGGACGAGCGTCCCCTCGGAGCCGACGGTGTCGCCGCAGTCGGCACAGTCGCCGACGGGGACGCCCGCTCGCGAGACGGGATGGCGGGCGCTGCCGTGTTCCTCGTGGACTTCGACGTGGAGGCGCTGGTCGCCGTCGCGGACGTCGAGCACGCCGTCGGTGAACTGAACCGTCTCGGCGCGGGTCAGCCACGCGACGGGCTGGTAGCCGTCGGCGTCGTGGACGAGAACCGTACCGTCGGGCTTGCAGACGGCGATGACGTCCCCTCGGTGTTCGCGTTCGGTCGACCCGTCGAACGTCGTCGTGCAGTCGCCGGCGACGACGCGCACTTCGTCGTGCATGGGCCGCCCTGGTCACGCGTTCGGATTTAAAGGTACGCCGCAGGTGTCGGGGCGGCCGCCGCGAATCCGCCGGGGCTCACTGGTCGTTGTAGCCCTGACCGAGCCAGAGACCGGCGAAGTTCACGACCAGGAGAGCGCCGAGCAGCGACGGCTGGTTCACGGCCGCGCCCGAGACGACGAGATACAGGAGGGCGAAGGGGACGACGACCGCCGACCAGAAGCCCGCGAAGCGGGCCGAGCCCACGAGCAGTGATTCGAGCCACTGGACGCCGGGGAGCCGGGGCGATTCGGAACTGTGACGACGGAACGGGGACGCGCTCGACATCGGGGAACACCTACTCTCACTATGCACCCCCACCATCGTATAAGGGGTCGACGGCTAGGGCGAGTTCACCCGATTTCGCTCGATTACACGCGCTATACGAGGGCCACGGGACGTTTCATTTCGTTTCACCACCCGATCGAGACCGGCCGAGAAGTAGTTAGACCGTTTAAAACAGTCGCAGAGAGTGTTTTCGACGGGCGGCCGGATGACCCGTCGTGTCGCGGCCGGTCACTTGCGCGACAGCCGGTCGTCGTCGGACTGCCCGCGTTCCTGCTGGCTACCCCGTCCACCGCGTTGCTGGCTACCCTGTCCGCCGCGGTTCTGCTGGCTTCCCTGCTGTCTGCCGCGGTTCTGCTGGCCACCCTGTCGGCCGCCTTGCTGGTGACCGCCCTGCTGCCGACCACGTTGCTGCTGGCCACCCTGTCGACCGCCTTGCTGGTGACCGCCCTGTCGACCGCCTTGCTGGTGACCGCCCTGTCGGCCCCGACCGCCCCGCTGTCGTCCGCCGCCGGGTCGACTCGTCCCGGTGTCGGCGACGAGCGTGCTGAGGAAGCCGCCGACGGCGCCGAGGACGACCGGATACGCGACGCCGGCGAGTCCGACCGCCATCGCCGTGTCGGGCGTGATGGAGGTGGAAATAGTCTGTCCCAGGAACGACTGCTCGGTCTCGTATTTGAACAGGAAGGTACCGACGACGGCGAGCGGGAGATAGCCGGCGACGACCGCCGCGCCCGAGAGCGCGGCGTCCTGTGCAGACGCGGACCGTTCGTCGAGACCCATCGCGGCGACGAGCCCGATGGCCACCAGGATGACCACCGGCACGATGTACCAGATCGGTTCCGGGACCGTCAGGTCCGCCGCCTCGGAGATGATGTTCTCCGTGGAGGTCTGGTCGTTCTGAGTCAGTTTGATGTCGACGAAGTGCGCGCTGTAGAAAAACCAGCCCGCCACGTCCATCTGACTCACGTCGGTCGACCCGAAATCGGTGTCCTCCTGGAGTTCGACGAAGAGGTACGTCACCGCGTACACGGCGACGTACGCGGCAGCACCGAGCCCCGCCGCACGCCCGATCGGTATGCGATCCAACAACCCGCCGGTCGACTGCTGTGCCCGTCTCGACATCGCACTGGTATACAATAGAATCCGATAAAAGAGTACCGCCAGTTCCGGAGACCGAGTCGTGAGAACGCGATACGAAAAGATACTACAATTCCAAACTATATTTCTAACCGACAGGACTCAGGACGGATCACTCGAGCCGCAGAGTCCGCGCCCGACTCACTCCACGCGTACCGTCCGCGTCTCGACGACGGGCGCCAGCGGGAGTTCGGGGAAGACGACTTCGACCGCGAACTCGAGTTCGTCGGCGTCGCCGCCGAAGACGCCGACCGGGAGCGTCGCCTCGCCGAGATAGCGCGTCTTGGCGCTCATCTCGACGCCCTCGACCGTCGCGCGCAGGCCGGCGCGGGCGTCCCCGCCGACGTTGCGGACGGTGACCTCGCACATCTCGTTTTCGCCGCGGGCGATCGACTCCGGGAAGTCGCCCCACTCGACGACGACGTTCGGGAGTTCGTCCGCCGCCGCGACGACGCGTTCGGCGACGCCCTCCGCGAGGCCCGCGGCGGCGAGGCCGTCGACGCCCGCTTCGCGAATCTCGGCGGGCGTGGTGATCCCCTCCGCGGCGAGTTTGCTCGCGCGGCCCGAGCCGACGCCCTCGACGGCGGTGAGTCCGACGGCCCCTTCGCTAATTCCGTTCTCGATGCGGGCCTCGATCCGGCAGGCGAGGTTGGCGGCCGCGGGCCCGTCGAACCGCTCGAGGAAGGCTCGCAGCGCCGCGAGCAGTCTGAGGGCGTTCTGCGTGATGACCCACGCGTCGCTCTGGAGTTCCGCGGGCGTCGTCCCGCGCATGCTCGATTCGAGGATCGCGAGGATCTTCCGGGCACCGGGGTCGAAGTCGTCGGTCTCCCCGAGGACGGCGGCGACGGCGTCGCGCTCGTCCGAGCGGGCGCTCGCGCTGTCGAACTCCGCGGCCGTCGCGATGGCCCGCAGGACGTCGTCCTCGTCGAGTGCGTCCGCCGCCGCACCGTTCTCGGCCTCCCCGCGCTCACACAGGTCCGCGAACTCGCGGGCGGTGTCGAGTCGCAGGTAGAACTTCGAGGCGAGTCGCCCGAGCGCGGTGGGCTCCAGGGCCATCTCCTCGCGCTCGACGAAGCCGCGCTCGACCAGCGAGCGCAGCGTCTCGCTCACCCGGTCGCGCAGGTCGCCCTCGGAGGCGTACTCGTCGGGGGCGCTCCGGGCGCGCTCGTAGTAGAACGTCGTCTCCAGCCAGTCCATCACGTCCGCGAGACTCCCCACCGTCCCCAGCGCGATCTCGGCGTTGAGGTGGGCGTCCAGGTCCTCGGCGAGGCGCGACTCGATGGGCTTGCCGTCTTTGAGCAGGCGACGGTACTTGTCGGCGTCCGAGCTATCGCAGACCACCCAGGCGTACCCCTGGTCGTCGTAGCCCGGTCGGCCCGCGCGCCCGAGCATCTGCAGGACGTCGAGCGGGCTCATGTCCACCTCGCCCTCCAGCGGGTCGTGCAGTTTGGTGTCGCGGATGACGACACAGCGGGCCGGCAGATTCACGCCCCACGCGAGCGTCGACGTCGAGAACAGCAGTTGGAGTTTGCCCTCCTTGAACCACTGCTCGACGAGGTCCTTGTCGCCTTTCGAGAGGCCGGCGTGGTGGAACCCGACGCCGTCGAGCACCGACTGGCGCAGGGTGTCGTTCGAGAGTTCCGAGGCGTCAGTGTGGAAATCGTAGTCGCCGCGGGCGCCCATCGGGACGTCGCGTTCGACGAGTTCGTCACGGGCTTTCTTGGCGGCCTGGACGGTGTCCTGCCGGGAGGAGACGAACACGAGCGCCTGGCCCTCGTCGCGGATGTGCGGTTCGGCCAGATCCAGCGCGCGGTAGAGCCGGCGGTACTTGTCGGCGAAGGCGTTCTCGCCGTGGCTGTAGGTGCGCACGTCGGCGTGGAGCGGGACGGGGCGGTAGTCCTCGCCGAACTGGAAGGTGTTGTCGGCGGGGGCGTCCAGCCACGCCGCCACGTCCTCGACGTTGGGCATCGTCGCCGAGAGCGCCACGACTCTGGGGTCACAGAGCCGGCGCAGTCGCGAGACCGTCACTTCGAGGACGGAGCCGCGCTTCTCGGAGTCGAGCAGGTGGACCTCGTCGATGACACAGCAGTCGACGTCCGTGATGAAGGAGTAGCGCGGCGAGTCGTGCTTTCGGGTGGCGGAGTCGGCCTTCTCGGGAGTCATCACGAGGATGTCCGCCCGCTCGGCGCGGCGGGGGTTCAGGTCGCGCTCGCCGGTGACGACGTAGACGGAGTAGCCCAGGTCCTCGAAGCGTTCCCACTCCGACTCTTTCTCGTTGGTGAGCGCGCGCAGGGGGGCGAGAAAGAGGGCGGTCCCGCCCGCGTCGATGGCCTCGCAGATAGCGACCTCGGCGAGGGCGGTCTTGCCGCTGGCGGTGGGCGCGCTGACGACGACGTTCTCCCGACTGTCGAGCAAGGCGGGCAGCACCGCACACTGCATGGCGTTGAACCGCTCGAAGGGGAAGGCGTCGGCGTAGTCGGGAAGCACGTCCGCGACCGCCAGTTCCGTCTCGCCGTCGGCGTGCCGTGACACGACGGGAAGGGGGGCTCCCCGCGACATAGGCGTTTCTATGGCGGGGCGGAAGTGGTCGGTGACCCGTTCTCGGCTCCCGCGCTCGCCGACAGTGAACTCCCCATGGCTGTCGACGCCACCCGCCGCGAATCGGTCCGCTGACCGCCGCCGGGCGCACCCGCCCGGAACGGGGACGCCAGCGTTCCTGTCGGCTGTCCAATAGCACTTTGTAGCCACTCGCCGTGACACCGGGTAATGGCGCCGCTCGCGCTCCCGTTCGTCCCGCCCGCGGCCGCTGTCGGCGCGTACCTGCTGGTGGCGCTCGCGACCGGCGGGGCCGTTCGCTGGTGCGCGCGCCGGTACCACGACGACCCGGAAGGAGACGGCGAGACGGCCTATCGACTCCGGCGACTCCGCCGTCGTGGCGTCCTCGTCGGCGGCGGCGTCGTCGCCGCCGTCACGGTGACGTTTCGCGTCGGCACCGCCGCCGGGGACGCGCTCGCCGGGACGCCGGCGGGGACCGCGCTCGGCGACCCGGCCGCGGCCGCCGTCGGCGCGGCCGCGGCGTATCTCGTGCCCGTCGCGCTGGTGGTGCTGGCGACGCGGCTGGCGACGGTGCCCCACCGGGGCGCGGCGCGGAACCTGCGCCTCCGGTATCGCGACGTCGCCGCCTGGGAGGTAGAGCGCAGCGGCGTCGGCGTCGTCGGCCTCCTCGCGGCCGTCGGCGCCATCGCGGCGGTCCCGGCGGGGTGGCCACGCGCCGTCGTCGCCGTGGGCCTGGCCTTTCTCGCCACCGCCCTCGCACCGGTCGCGCTCGTCGTCGCGCTGCGGACGCGCTGGCCGACCGACGACGAACGCGACCTGGTGGCCGACCTGCTCCCGCCGGGCGTGGCGCTGCGCGTCGTCGACAACCGCACCAGAGTCGGCAGCGCCTTCGCCGCCGGCGTCGTGCCCGGTGTCGAGCGCGTGTTCGTGACCGAGGCGCTGTTCGACGTGCTCGACGACGACGAACTGCGGGCCGTCGTCGCTCACGAGGTCGGCCACCACGAGCGCCACCACGTCCTCCTGCGCTTTTCGCTCGCCGCGCTGGCCGCCGGGGCCGCGCTCGGCGTCGCCGGATACGCGCCCGTGGCGACGATGTACGCGCTGCTGGTCGGCGCGGTGCCGCTCGTCGCGGGGCTGGCCTGGGTCGTCAGGCGCACCGAGTACGCGGCCGACGGCCACGCCGCCCGCGTCGTCGGCGGACCCGCGCTCGCGGACGCCCTCGAACGGCTGGCCGAACGCCGCTACGTTCTGGATTCGGGGGGTGTGCTCGGCGTGTTCGCCTACCACCCGCCGCTGGCCGAGCGGATACGCCGACTGCGGGCCGCGCCCGCGCCCGAGCGCGACTCGCGCGCCGTCGAAGTCTGAGCGGTGTCGCGCTGGCAGCGGACCGGCGCGCCGCCGCGCTCTTGTCCCTGCGAGCCGAACGCCGACCCGATGCGCGTCGCAGCATTCACCGACCTCTCCGGTCCCGACGGCGTGAGCGTTCTCGAGCAGCCCGACCCCGACCCCGGCCCCGGCGAGGCCGTCGTCGACGTCGAGGCCTGCGCGATCAACCGCCACGATCTGTGGATCCTCGAAGGCGCCTCGGCGATGGTCGACCCGGAAGACCTGCCGTTCGTCGCCGGCCTCGACGCCGCCGGCGTCGTGAGCGCGGTGGGCCCGGACGTCGATGCGGTCGAACCCGGTGACCGGGTCGTCCTCTGCCCGAACGAGACCTGCGGGAGTTGTCGCTTCTGCCGCGAGGGTCCCGAGAACACCTGCGCTGAGTTCTCGCTGTACCACGGCGGCCTCGCCGAGAAAGCGCTGGTCGAGGCCGACCGGCTCGTGGACCGGCCGGACTCGCTGTCGGCCGTCGACGCCGCCGCGCTTCCGACGGCGTACATGACCGCGCTGCGGATGCTCGACCTCGCCGACGTGCGGGCGGGCGACCGGGTGTTCGTCCCCGGCGCCACCGGCGGCGTCGGCGTCGCAGCCGTCCAGCTCGCCGATTTCCGCGGCGCCGAGACGATCGGCACCTCCCGGTCGGCCGAGAAGCTCGACCGCGTCCGCGAACTGGGGCTCGACCGGGGGATCGAGGCGGTCGACCCCGACGCCATCCGCGCGGCGGTCGACAGCCGCGTCGACGCCGTGATGAACCACCTCGGCGGCGAGTACACGGAACTCGGGCAGTCGCTCCTCCGCCGCGCGGGGACGATGGCGGTCTGTGGCCGGACCGCCGGCGGCCGCTCGGAGTTCAAGGTGGCGGACCTCTTTCTCCGGCACAAACGCATCGTCGGGACGACGATGGGGACACAGGGCGACCTCGAACGGCTCGTCTCGCTGGCGGCCGACGGCGCGCTCGTCCCCGCGGTCGATCAAACCTTTTCGCTCGAGGAGACCGGCGCGGCCTTCGCAGCGATGGCCGACCGCGAGAGCGTCGGCAAACTGGTCGTCACGCCCTGAGTGGGGTCCCCAGCCGTACGCATCGGAAACGGTGCCATAGCGCCCGATACTGCGTTCGCGGGCGTCTCGCGCTCCCGGAAGGCTTATTCGGAAACGTCCCGGAAATCCGCCAGACATGGACCTGTCGCGCGGGACGCTGCTCGTCCTCGCGGGCGTCGGCCTGTTCGTCACGACGATGGCCGTCGGGGCGGTCACGGCGCCCGACCGGACGATCGGTGCGACTGAGGGCGGCCCGGCCACGCCCGCCGGCGCGCCGACCGCGAGCGACGCGCCGACGCCGACCGACGGCGTCGACCCTGGCGATGGGACGGCGACCGACGGTACACCGACGCCGACGGCGACGCCGGCGCCAGACGCGCCACAGACGCTCGTCGGGATGCAGGGCGGGTGGGTGACCCACGGGAGCGTCTTCAAGTTCGACGGCCACGACGAGGCCTGGCGGGTGACCAACGCCGACGGCTACTTCGAAGTCTCGGTGCTGGACGACGGGCGTATCGCCGCAGCGTTCTCGAACGAGAGCGTCCAGACCGACTGTGCGCCCTACGACTCGCCGTGTGGTCGCACCGGCTTCCGGATCATCGACCCCGACGCGGCCGGCGGGCCCGCGGTCGTCTCCGAGTACAGTTTCGCGACCCGGCGACAGCACAACCGTGAGGTCCACGCGGTCGACGCGCTCGGTGGCGACCGCTTCGCGTTCGCCGACATGGACCGCGAGCGGATCGTCGTCGTCGAGAACGGCACGGAAGTCTGGGAGTGGCGCGCGAGTTCGTTCTACGACGCGCCCGACGACCCCACCGGCCGCGACTGGCTCCACATCAACGACGTCGACGCCATCGGCGACGAGCGCTTTCTCGTCTCGGTGCGCAACGCCAACCAGCTCCTCGTCGTCGAGCGCGGCGCGGGCGTCGTCGAAGTGATCAACGCCGACCGCGACGACTCCGACGACGACATCTGCACCGACGGGCCGCAACTGGCGGATTTCGACGGCGACGGAGACGTCCGCTGTGGCGACCCGGACGTGATCAACCACCAGCACAACCCCCAGTGGCTCGGGCCGGGCGCGGTGCTGGTCGCCGACAGCGACAACGACCGCGTGGTCGAACTCCACCGCAACGAGTCGGGCGTCTGGAAGCCTGCCTGGGTCGTCCGCCGGACCGGGGGCCTCGAACTGCAGTGGCCCCGCGACGCCGACCGACTCCCCAACGGGAACACGCTGATCGCCGACTCCCGCGGGAAACGGATCGTCGAGGTCGACCCGCAGGGGACGGCGGTCTGGAGCGCACCGACCGACCGCTTCCCGTACGAGGCCGACCGGCTCCCGATCGGTGAATCCTCCGGACGCTACGACGGCGCGGCGACCGGCCCGACCGCGTCACCGACTCCGACCGACGGGTCTCCGGAAAGCGCCACCGAGACGCCCGGCCGGACCGAGACGGCGGGGGCGACAGAGACGCCGGGACGGACCCCGACGCCGACCCCCGAAGGGCTCCCGCAGTTGACCGCGTCGGACCCCGACTCGCTCGACGACACCGGTGACGACGTCCCGCTTCTCACCCTCGCCGTCGCCGGGATCCAGACGTTCCCGCAGATCCCGTTCTGGTATCGGGAGTTCCACCTGGGCGTAACGATCCTCTCCGCCCTGTTAGTGGTCGGGGGCGGCGTCGACGCGCTCAGAGCGCGCTATCTCGGGTGAGGGTCCGCGCCATCCGTCCGAAATACGGTGCTCAGACGTTGATCCGCATCTCCTCGAACTCGAGGAAGGCCGTCTCGTAGCCCTCGTGCCGTGAGATCTGTGGCGGCGAACCGACCGCGAGGGTGAGTCGGTCGCCCGACTGGACGTCCATCGCGGCCCCGTAGTGATACCCCAGCTCGGGGTCGATCGTCCCCGACAGCGAATCGTCGAACACCGTCGAGCCGTCGCGGGTGACCGTCGCCGACAGCGACATGAGCGGGAGGGGGTAGCCGTTGTACGGCGTCCGCGCGGAGACAGCGAGGTACGGACCGTCGCTCTCGACGCCCGCGGGTGGCGACTCGAGCACCGTCGTCGGGAAGCGCGCGTCGCCGCTCGACGGTTCCGCGAGGACGGTCCCGGGTAGCTCCTCCGAGGCGGGCGTGGCGGCCGTCGGCACCATCTCCATCCCCATCGCCTCGACGGCGCCGCGGTCCCCCTCTCTGTCCGAGAGGCGCTCGAAGCTCGTCGTCTCCAGCGTCGACTGCGAGAACTCGAGGGTAAAGTTCGCCGTCACGAGGTCGGTAAAGCGGTCGACGAAGGCGCCGGTGGTGCGGTCGGCGACCGGGTCGACGCTCACCTCGACGTCGTAGGTGCCGTCGCCGTCCAGCCCGAAGTTGTCGCCGGCGTGGACGCCCATGTTCTGGGAGAGCATCGCCCAGAGCCGCCCGGAGGCGACGGGGTCGCCGTCCTGCGTGACCGTCACGCGCATCCCGTCGTTGGGGATCACTGTCCGCGTCTCGCGGTCCCAGAGCGTCGTCATCAGGTGGAGGGCGTCGTCGCCCTGGATGGAGACCTTGTTCGTCTCGTCGACGTCGATCTGCCAGAACCGATGGGGGTAGCTGTAGGTCAGCGCGACGCCGTAGTCACCGGCCGTGGTCGTCCCGACCATCTGCATCCCCTCGACGTGCGTGGGGACGTAGACGGCGTCGGGGCGGTCGTCGACCAGCGGCGGCGACCGCGACGAGCGCGTCTCGAACAGCGAGCGACACCCCGCGAGGCCGACCGCCGTCGCCCCGGCGGTGGCCGCGAGGAACTGTCGTCTGTGCATAGCGGGGGTTACGACCGTACGTAAATCGGGCTTCTGGTCGGCGCGTCGAACGGGGATCTATCGTCGTCGGATATGCCGGTGGCACCGCGACCGCAGGGACCTGTGCGCTGGAATCCCTCGCCCCGCTCGCGAACTGTCGACGAGACCGCGACTGCGACCGCGACCGCACCTGATCCTCAACGCTGAAAGCCCTCGCCCCGCTCGCGGTCGCTGACGGGACATATCCGCGCGTCGAACAACCGCAACGCACCGCACTCGCGCGGATAGCGGTCCCGCAGCGACTCCACTTCGACGCGAGCGGTCCTCGCCCTTTCAGTCCGCCAGGAAATCCTACTAGGTGGGCTGTGAACGGCGGCTGTTCGGGTGAGCGTGAGCCTCACACCTCCCCAGCCTCCTCGCGCCTCGTCGTTCCTCCTCGTCGCTCGTCCACCGTCAGAGCGAGCTCTGACGAGCCTTCGCTCGCACGCTCGTGAAGACCTCGCACGACTCCGTCGCGCGCATGAAAGCGCGCGACAGCGCGCGCCGACGGCAATGATTTCACGGCGCGCAGAACGTGGCTCGTCGCTCGGTCAGGACGGGTTCGGCGTCGGGAGCGCGCGACTGGCCCGCGGCGGGAGGAGGTAGTTACCCCGACGCTCGACAGTGAGATACTGGAGGATGCCGTTGTTGGTGCGCTGGCCGACCGCGCCCTCCTGAGCGGCGTCGGTGCCGTTCATCGCCTGCTTGGTGGCGACGAAGTCGGCGATCGATTCCTGCAGCGCGAGGAAGTGCAGGCGCGCGTAGCCGCCGTCGGTGGAGTCGAAATCTCGGCGGAGGATCACTGGTTTGCCGTCCTCGCGGGCGCGGGCGACCTTCTGAGCGTGGCCGACGACGCCTTTCTCGCGGCTGTCCGCGGCCACGTCGTCGGCGCAGCCGGCGACGCCGTTGGTCGCGCCGAGGTTCTCGCCGACCCCCTCGATCCGGTCGTTCTCGGCGTGAGCCGGGCAGAACATCGCCGACTCGCGGTGTTCGCGACTGTCCTGCTCGTACCACTGGTCGAGATGCAGGCGGATCTGCGAGACGTGCTGGGTGGTGCCGCCGGCGAAGGGTCCCTCGGCGATGGTGACGCGGTCCTCGCTGGCCTGGCTCCCCGCGAACCCGGACTTGAAGCCCATGTACAGCGGCGCGTCCTCGTCGACGGGTTCGGAGTCGGGGATGCCGACGACGTCCTGGTTGTCGGCGGGGAGGCCGGCGCCGATGAACCCGGTGCGGCGGGCGTTGCCGCCGTCGGCGAGCGAGGCGCGCTCGAGGATGCCCGTGAGATCGGCGTCCATCTCGCGGCCGTTGGCCGCGCTCTCCTCGCCCAGCAGGGCTTCCTCCGCGCCGAGGAGGACGGAACCGTAGTCGCTGGCGAGGTGGACGACGGCGTCGGGGTCGTCGGCCGCGGGGTCCTCGAACGGCGCGAGCGCCTCGGGTCCGGGGAGGTCGACGGTTTCGTGCAGCGATCCCTCGAAGCGGTCGAAGTAGGCGGGCGTGTAGCCGACGGTGAAGAGGAGCCCCTGATTGCTCCGCTCGTAGGCGCGTTCGAGCGAGCGGAGGGCGGTTTCGACCTGTTCGCGCTCGGCGGCTGTCGGGACACCGGCCGTGGACTGGCCGTCGGCAGCGCCCTCTCCCGCGTAGTCGAGATAGAGGAGGAGGTGGTGACGCGGCGGGACGTGGTTGCCGTGCTCGTCGGAGTCGATGGCACCGTTCCAGGCGTGCTGGCGGTCGGGGATCCCGGAGAGGTCGTCGGGCCCGGGGCTGATATCGGTGGTGTCCTCGCGGTCCTGGCAGGCCGCGAGCGCCGACGCCCCGCCGATGGCGACGGCGGCTTTCACGAACTCGCGTCGCGAGACGCCGCGGGACTGGTCGGCTGTCATCACCCTCTCTAGCGACTGGTCGACAAAAGGGGCTCTGGTCGGTCTCTCGAACGGCGGTGTGAGGAGAGGGACACGGGTTCGTTCGGTGGGTCGGCGTGACGGCTTCAGAGAGTGTCGTGACAGCCACCGCAAACAGGGAGAGGGGTCGTCCGAACCGCTATCACAGCAACCGCAAACAGCCTGAAAGCTCCTCGAAGAGTGACTGCGACAGCGACCGCAGACAGCGTGAAATCCCCCGCAGGAGCGACTGAGACAGCAACCGCAGACAGCCTGAAAGCCCCCGGTCGCTCGTACCGCCGCGTCTCGCTGCGCTCCTCGTCGCTCGTTGCACTCACTCCTGCGGTGCTTACTTCGCCGGGGCGGCGACGAGCGACCGGCCCCTTTCAGTCCCGCCCGTGTCGGCTGATTCGACAGTCTGAGCGGGTGGGAATGAAAGGGGCCGGTCGCTCCGGGAAGGCGGACGACGTAAGCACCGCAGGAGCGAGGGGTGCGAGGCGCGCAGCGCCTCGAATGCGAGCGGCTCTGCCGCGAGCAACGAGCGACGAGGAGCGCAGCGAGGCCCCCGACCGGAGCGACCGGGGGCTTTCAGGCTGTTGGCGGTGGTGGTCCCAGTCGTTGCTGCGGGGGATTTCAGGCTGTTGGCGGTCGCTGTCGCAGTCACTCCTGCGGTGGTGTTCACGCTGTTGGCGGTGGCTGTCGTGGCCACTCTATGGAGGGCTGTCACGATAGTCCGAACGGCAACTCACTCACACCCGGTCGAAACTCTCGCACTCACTCGGCGAGCAATCGGTCGAGCAGGCGCGTAAACCGGTCGACCATGCGGTCTGGCAGCGAGGGGTCGACAGTTCCGAGATATTCGGCGGTCTCGTCGGGGTTTTCGAGGACGAGCGTCACGCGGCCGCGCTCGTCGCGGCGCTTGGCGACGAGTCCGAGGTCGGTCAACCGCTCCAGGTGCCACTCCAGCGTGCTCCGGGCCACGTCGACCCGGTCGGCGACGGTGGCGGGCGCGCTCGGGCCGTGGCGGAGCAGGGAGACGACGATGTCGGCGGCCGTCTCGCGGCGGAGAACCGCGAGCGCGCGGCGTTCGAACGGGTCGGTGTCGGGCGGGTAGTAGTGAGTCCGGCCGTACAGGTCCGCGGCGACGACGCGGTCGCCGAGCTTTCGGAGGTGGTACTGAACCTGCCCCGGCGCGAGGTCGAGCGTCCTGACGAGTTCGCTGAAGTAGACGCCCGGGTCGGCGGCGATGGCCGCGGCGATGCGCTCGCGCGTCTCGTTGGCGCCGCCGGTCGCACCGTCGACACCGTCGGCCACCCCGTCGACGGGGCCGGTCATTTCGACCCCTCCGCGGCGATAGCGCCGCTGGTCCGCGCGTAGTAGATGGCGCCGAGCAGGAACGTGGCGACCATCGCGTCGAGGGCGTGCTCGGCGAAGTGATGCAGCGCGGGGTCGAGCGGGCCGAAGATGGCGAGCGCGGAGACGAGCGTCCGCGCGACGAGCGCCCCGAGCGCGAGGACGACCAGCAGATACGACCGCGAGGTCCGGCGGCTCAGCGCGGCGACTCCGAGCGCGAGCAGCAGGCCCGAGCCCACGCCCGCGAGGAGATGCACGCCGAGTAGCGACGGGTCGGGCGAGGGCGGCGCGTGCCCGACGGTTCGAAGCGGCGTCACGCCCCGTATTCGGGGCCCCGCGCAGGTAAGTCGTTCTCTTCGGCGGTCGGCCGGCGTGCAATCGCGACCCCGGCCGACCGAGACGCGGCGTCAGCCCACGACCGGTCGAGAGACGATCCACAGCGAGACGAGCGTGTAGCCGACCATGACGACCACGAGCGGCGCGTGCCCGCGGCGCGCGGCGGCGACGGTCGGAAAGCGCCGCGTCGCCACGCGGTGGGCCGCGACGACGGCGACGAGGTGCCCGACGACGACGAGCGCGACCTGGGACGCCCAGACCGCGTCGAGCGGGAGCCACGCGAGCAGCGAGAGCTGTCCACCGGTCGTCCCGAGCGCGAGGTCGCGAGCGACCGCGATAGCCTGCCCGAGATTGGCTGCGACGTAGGGGTAGTTGTGGGCCACCTCGTAGGCGGCGGCGATGGGGACGAGCGTGCCGCCGAACGCGCGAGCGGTCGCTCGCGGTCCCCCCTGACCACCCGCCACAGTCGACCGGCCAGCGCGCTCGACGACCGCGGCGGCGAGCAGGTAGCTCGCCAGAAAGGCGCAGAGACCCGCGAGATACAGCGCCACCTCGGCGGTCCCGACGCCCAGCGCGGCGCGGGCGTCGTCGAGCAGTGACTGGTACCGGCGGGTAAGCGTGAACCCGTCGAAACTGACGGTGTAGAGCGCGGCGACGACGAACACCGCGAGCGAGTCGGTTTCGAGGGAGTCTGCAGCGCCCGTCCACGGCGCGCGGACGGCGATGGTCGCGCCGCCGTCGTCGGTCCGCTGGACGTCGAGGGGAGCGATGCGACCGAGCAGCGAGAAGAGGACGGCGAGCGCGTCGGCGCGGGCGAACCACCGCCGCCCGAACGCGACGCCGCCCGCGATCATCGCCACCGCGTAGCCGGCGGCGACGGCGACGGTCAACGCCGGGTCGCGAGTCACCAGCGTCAGGTTCTCCAGAATACCCACACCAAGGACGAACCCGACGACCGCCGGCCAGTGGCCGAGTCGCGCGGGGTAGTCGAGGAGGCCGAGTTCCCGCCCCTCGACCGCCGCGAGACCGTCGTAGCACGTCTCCCAGGGCGAAATCGTTCGCCAGGGCGACCCGGCGACGACGGCCACGAGTCCAGTGCCCTTGAGCACGAGCGGCCAGACGACGACCGTCGCGAGGTTCTCCGCGGGGACCTGGCGCCCGACGACGCCGTGGACCAGCGCCGCGGCGAAGACGGCGAGGACGGCGACCCGAGCGACGAGTGCGAGCGGCCGGGCGACAGCGGGCGAGAGGCGGGCGAATGGACGCGAATCGGCGGCCGAACCGCGGTCAGAATCGGCGCGGTCGGCGACCCCCAGCCAGAGCGCGGTCCCGGCGACGGTGACGCCGGCGCCGGCGTAGACGGCCGGGAGCGGGACTGGTGCGGTGACGCCACCGGGGTCGAGGCGGTGTGCGCTCGCGACGCCCGCGGTCGCGACGAGCGCGGCGACGGCGACCCAGGCGACCGTTGCCCGCTGGACGGCGAGGCGCGCCGCTCGACGCAGCCGGTTCCGGCCCCGCTCCCGGTCCATATCCGCACTCGGCACAGCGGCGGTAAATCGCCTCTGGTACGGCCCTCGAACTCCGCATCGCGGTCGAAAGCGCTTTCGCCGCGAGGAGCCGAACTCCGGCGATGCGACTCCGGACCGCCGCTGTCCTCGTCGCCGTCGTCGTCGCCCTCGCCGGGACCGGTGCGGCTGCGATCTGGTGGACCGGCGACTCGGGCGGTGCGCTCACCGAACTGTGGGTGAGCGACACCGCCCGCGAGACGGATTTCAACCACCACGGCGTCGGCGTCGGTGGCGACGAGGGCACCGGTGTCGGTGAGCGTGTCGTCGTCGCGCCCGTCCTCGACCAGTCCAGCCAGTCCAAGCTGTCACAATACTCTTGCGCACTCGTCCGTCTCGCGCCCGAGAACGGCTCCGTCGACTGGCGCTACGGGATCCCGCCCGACCGCTGTTTCGTCCACTCGCTCACCAGGCCGACCATCGCCGACCTCGACGGGACCGGCGCTCCCGAGGTCGTCGCCGGCACGGTCGAAAACGAGACCGTCGTCCTCGACGCCGCCGACGGGCGCGAGGAGTTCGCCATCGAGATGGGGACCTACAGCTACGGCGAACCCGTCGTCGCGGACGTGCTCGGCGACGACGACCCCGAAATCGTCGCCAGCGACATCGGCGGCAACGTGGTCGTCACCGACAACGAAGGACAAGTCCAGTGGCGCGCGACCGTCGCGGGGTCGGTCTGGGCGCCGCCGGCGGTCCTCGACGTGGACGGCGACGACCGCCGCGAGGTGGTCGTCGGCGGGGGCGAGGAAACCGTCGCCTTCGAGCGCGACGGCTCGGTCCTGTGGCGACGGGCGGTCAGCGGGAACGAACTCGTCGCAGCCCCGACCGACGACGGCGTGCGCGTCGTCGCGGCCGGGTTCGGCGACGTGGTCGGGCTCGACGGTGCCACGGGCGATCCGGTGTGGAACCAGTCGGTCCGCGGGTCCCCGGCGCTGACGGCGCTGGGTGACGGCGACGGGGACGGCCGCCCCGAGGCGTACGTCGGGGCCGCCAACGGCGTCGTCCACGCGTTCGACGCCGTCGACGGGAGCGACGAGTGGCGGACGACGCTCACCGCCGGGGCGGAGGGGGCGACGCCGCCGCCGACGCTCGCGGACCTGTCCGGTGACGGGAGTCTCGAACTCGTCGCGCCGACCAACGGCGGGACGGTGGTGGTGCTCGATCCGGGAGACGGAAGCGAACTGGCCGCCTACGAGCGCGCCACCCCGATCCGGACCGGCGTGACCGCCGCCGATATTGCCGACACTGCGGGCGAGGAGATCCTGGTACGGTACGGCGACGGCCGCGTGGTCGCGCTCGAATACGAGGCGTGACGACCGAACGCGGCTGGCGGGATCGATTCGATATCGCTGCGAACGGCGTGAAAGCCCCCCCAGGAGTGACCGACATAGCCACCGACAACAGCGGGACAGCGACCGCGAGCAGCAGGACAGCGACCGCGAACGGCGTGAAATCTCCCGCCAACTGAGCGACTCTGACAGCAACCGCAAACAGCCTGAAAGCCCCGACGCGTTCGACCCGTCCCCGACGAAGCAAGCACCGCAGTGAGCGCAGCGAGCGAGGCGCGCAGCGAGGCGCGGCGGTACGAGCGATTGGGGGCTTTCACGCTGTTGGTGGTGGCGGTCCCAGTCGTTGCTGCGGGGGCTTTCACGCTGTTCGCGGTGGCTGTGTCGGTCACTCCGCAGAGGAGCTTTCACGCTGTCTGCGGTCGTGGTTCCGGTCGCACCGACGGCGGCGCTGACACTCCACTCGGTCCAGCAAAACGCGCCAGCACCATCCACCCACTCATCGCCCCAGCACCTAACCGGGTAGAGTCCAACACAGGGCCATGCAGACGGTCGAGGCCGCCGACTACCACGACATCGCGACCCCAGCCGACCCGCGCGTGGCACCGGGCGGCGAGCGCGTCGCCTTCGTCCGCCGCCAGCCCCGAGACGACGAGGAGACCGAGAGCACCGTCTACGTCGCGCCGACCGGCGGCGACCAGCCCCGCCGGTTCACCGTCGCCGAGGGCGAAGACAGCGAGCCGCACTGGAGCCCGTCGGGCGACCGCCTCGCGTTCGTCTCGACGCGCGGGGCCGACGACGACCGCCCACAGCTGTGGGTCGTCCCCGCGGACGGCGGCGAGGCGCGCCGAGTAACGAACGTCGCCGGCGGCGTCTCTCAGATCGCCTGGAGCCCCGACGGGACCCGGATCGCCTTCTGCCAGCAGGTCAGCGCCGACGACCGAGAGGCGGACCGGGACCGCGAGGTCCCCGCCGACTACGAGCCCGACGAGCCCGACCCGCGAGTCGTCGACCGGACGGTGTACCGGTCGGCCGAGCACTACTTCGACGGGCGCCGGTCACACGTCTATCTCGTCGATCTCGGCGACGACACGGCCGGGAGCGCAGACGAGGTCCGGCGACTCACCGCCGGCGACGCCGACTTCGAGTCGCCGACGTGGGGCGACGCCGAGACGCTGTACTACGCCGAGCGCGTCGGCGCGGACCCCGACGACTCGATCGCCTACGAGATCCTCGCCCACGATCTGGCCGCGGACGACTCGGCTGCGGACGACACCGACCCCGACGCCGTCGAGTCGCTCCACCGGACCACGGGGTGGGCGAGCGGACTGGCCGCGACGGCCGACGGGCGGATCGCCTTCTGCTATCAGGACGAGGACCGCGCGACGCTCCGGCCGACCGAACTGAAAGTCTACGACCGGTCGGCCGACGCGGACGACCCGACGGTGACACACCTCACCGCTGACTTCGACCGGACGCTCGGCCTCGACGCGGCGCCGCAGTGGGGACCCGACGACGAGTATCTCTACTTCGCCGCACCCGACCGCGGGCGCGTCCCGGTATGGCGCGTGCCCTGGGACGGCGCGGACCCCGAACAGGTCGTCGCGGACGGGCACGTCGACGGAATGGACGTCGGCGCGGATCTGCTCGCGTACACCCAGAGCGAGTGGGACCACCCCGGTGACGTGTTCGTCGCCACGAAAGGCGGCGGTGAGACCAGCCGGCTCACTCGCCTCAACAGCGAGTACCTCGACGAGCGCGCGGTCGCCCAGCCCGAACCGGTCTCCGTCGACAGCGACAACGAGACGCCCCCGACCGCGCCAGACGGCACAGCGGGATCAGCGGACACCGGCGACGTGCAGGGGTGGGTGCTCACGCCGCCCGAGTTCGGCGGGCCCGACCAGGACGGGAACGGCGAGCGGTTCCCGCTGGTCGTCGAGATCCACGGCGGGCCACACGCGATGTGGTCGCCCGCGGGGACGATGTGGCACGAGTTTCAGACGCTCGCCGCGCGGGGGTACGTCGTCTTCTGGTGCAACCCGCGCGGGTCGACGGGCTACGGCGAGGCGTTCGCGGCGGCCATCGAGCGCGACTGGGGCGCGGTGACGGCGGCCGACGTCCTCGCCGGCGCGGACGCCGTCGCCGACCGCGACTACGTCGACGCCGACCAGCAGTTCGTCACCGGGGGCTCCTTCGGCGGGTTCCAGACCGCGTGGCTCGTCGGCCACAGCGACCGCTTCGCCGGCGCGGTCGCCCAGCGCGGCGTCTACGACCTGACCGGCTTCTACGGCTCGACCGACGCCGCCTACAAACTCGCCGAGGGCGACTTTGACGCGACGCCGTGGGACGAGTCCGACTTCCTGTGGGAGCGCTCGCCCGTCGCGACCGCGACGGACGTGACGACGCCCACACTCCTGATCCACAGCGACGACGACTACCGCACGCCCGCCAACACCGCCGAACTGTTCCACCGCGGGCTCAGGAAAGCGGGCGTCGACACTCGCATGGTCCGCTACCCGCGCGAGGGCCACGAGCTCTCGCGGTCGGGCGAGCCCGGCCACGTCGTCGACCGGATCGAGCGGATCGCCCGCTGGTTCGACGGCTACTCGGAGTATCACGACGCGGAGCGGGCGCTCGACCGACCCGACGACGCGGGATTGTCCGCTGGCGAGGACGGCGAGACGGACGACACGAACGACGAATCGGGTGTCGGCGCGTACCGGTAAATCGCTACAATAATCACTATCAGTCCGAACGCGCTCGCTTGACCACGTCGCCGAGATCCCGCGTCGCCGCCGCGGGGTCGGCGGCGCGGGTGATCGCGGTGATGACGGCGACGCCGTCGGCGCCCGCTTCGACGACAGGAGCGGCGTTATCGGCGTCGATGCCGCCGATGGCGACGACGGGGATGCCGACGGCGTCGACGATAGCCGCGACGCGCTCGGGACCGATCTCGTACTCGTCGTCCTCGATGTCGTCTTTCGAGCCCGTCGAATAGACGGCGCCGACGCCGAGGTAGTCGGCGCCGGCACGTTCGGCTGCGCGGGCGTCCTCGACGAACGAGACCGAGCGGCCGACGACGGCGTCGGAACCCAGTCGCTCGCGAGCGACGGGGATCGGGAGGTCCGAGTCGCCGAGGTGGACGCCGTCGGCGGCGACGGCCGCCGCGATGTCGACGCGGTCGTTGACGACCAGCGGGACGCCCGCCTCGCGGGTCACCGCCCGGAGCTTCCGTCCGAGGTGGTAGCGTTCGCGGGTGCTCCGGCCCTTCTCGCGCAACTGTACCACGTCGACGCCGCCGGCGATCGCCGCTTCGACAATCTCGAGTGTGGAGCGCTCCCGCGAGAGGCTCTCCTGGGTGACGAGATACACGTCCCAGTCGGTCATTGTCCCATCGTCGGTGTCAATCACCCTGTTAGTTTCGTCTCGCACACCATGTGTGTACGATCGGTATATTTCGACCGTGTGCGCCCGTGACACTCAGGTCGCGGTCTTCCCGCGCGGCCGAGAGATCGCGGCGTGGCGGTCCGGTGCAGTCCAGGCTCGCCACCCGTCTCGGCCGCGCGCCGCCAGCGGGCTTATTTTCCGCGGCGTGCTACCACCGGTATGACCGACGACGGGACCGACACACGAGAGGTGTCGCCGGCGACGCTCCAGGACCGCATCGACGCCGGCGAGCCGGTTCGGGTGCTCGACCTGCGCGACCGCGACGAGGTCGAACAGTGGCGACTGACCGGGCCGTCCGTGACGCTCACGCAGAAGGCTAACAACCGCTTCGTGCAGGCGCGCGTGACCGGCGACGTCGACGAATTCGTCGCCGATATCGACGGCGAGGGACCGATCACGGTCGTCTGCGCCCGCGGCGAGGCCAGCGACGTCGTCGCCGAGGGACTGCGCGAGGCTGGCTACGACGCCCACAACCTCGCCGGCGGGATGGAGGCGTGGGCGCGACTCGTCCGGACCGCGACAGTCGACGCCGGCCTTGACCGCGGGACGCTCGTCCAGTACCGCCGGCCCGCCAGCGGCTGTCTCGGGTACATGCTGATCGCCGGAGAGCCGACCGAGAGTGGAAGCGGTGACCGCCCCGCACTGGTGGTCGACCCGCTGGCGGCCGCCACCGACTGCTACGTCGCCGACGCCGCCGAGCGCGGCGCGACGGTCGAATACGTCCTCGACACGCACGTCCACGCCGACCACGTCAGCGGCCTGCGTGACCTCGCCGAAGCGACCGGCGCGACCCCCGTGATGTCCGAGCGGGCCACGGACCGCGGCGTGACCTTCGCCGACCAGATCACGACCGTTACCGGCGGCGACGAACTCGCGGTCGGCGACCTCTCCGTCGAAGTGGTCGCCGCGCCCGGCCACACCACCGGCATGGTCGCGCTCGCGGTCGGCGACGCGCTGGTGACCGGCGACAGCCTCTTCGTCGACAGCGTCGCTCGCCCGGACCTGGAGCGAGGGGCCGACGGTGCCGCCGACCTGGCTCGCGACCTCTACCGCACGCTCACCGACCGGTTCGCGCGCTTTCCCGACGAGACGGTCGTCGCGCCCGGTCACCACGCCGAGGGGACTCGCCCCGCGGCCGACGGGGCCGTTACGGCCACGCTCGGTGAGTGCCGAGACCTGCGCCCGTTCGCCATGGACGCCGCGGAGTTCGTCGCGTACGTCACCGGCGACATGCCGCCGCGACCGGCCAACTTCGAGCGAGTGATCCAGATCAATCTCGGCCGCGAGTCCGCGAGCGACGACGAGGCGTTCGAACTCGAACTCGGCCCGAACAACTGTGCGGCGACGCCCGCCGAACCCTGATCGGTTGCGGCCCGAAACCGCCCCGAGCCGGACGACACTCAGAACGGGAGCCGCTCGCGGAGGTCGTCGAAAATGTTGCCCTCGTCGTTCTCGACCGACCCGACGACGCCCTCTTCGGGGCGGATGACGGTTCGGTCTCGCTCCTCGGTGGCCTCGATGAGGCCGTCGTCTTTCAGGTCGGCCAGCGCGGCCTCGAGCGTGTCGATGTCGGCGTCGACTCGGGACCGCAGTTCGAAGACAGTCATTCCGTCCTCGCGCCGGTCGGCCAGCGCGTCGAGCACCGCGACCTCCGTGTCGTCCCGGTCGCGGTACTCCGGCAACGCCTGCATACCCCTCCGTTCGAACGGCTGGGTCTTACGCTTGTCCCTCGGCTCTCCGACAGGTTCGGGCGATCCGGACGCGCGGCCGCGAGCGGACGTCTCGCGGCGTCTGACACCTGTCGAGGGGTGGACAAACAGTACCCTTAAAATGGCACGGCGACAGGATACGACAATGAGTATCAAGTGTTCGCTCCTCGGCCACCGGTTCGGCGAGACGACCGTCGAACGCGAGCGCGAGGAGGAGGGGACCGAGGTCGTCATCACGATCACCGAACTCGAGACCTGCACGCGGTGTGGCGAGACGCGCGTCGTCTCCGAGAACAAGGAGGTGACGACGCTCGAGACGCCCGCTGACGCCGGTAGCGCGGGCAACGGCGGCGCGAGCGACGCCGACCCGGTCGCCGACGCCGGGACGGACGTCGACAGCGACGCGACGGCGTCGGGCGGGACCGACGCCGAGATCATCGAGGGCACCGGCGACGACGCGGCCGGCCAGGCGGACGCGCGCACCGAGACGACGATCCCGGACGCCGAATCGGATACCGCCGCGGCGGCCGAGGCCGGCGAGGACGACGCCGTCATCATCGACGACGCCGGCGACGACCGCGGGCCCGGCGAGTGGCCCGACGAGGACGATTCGGCGCCGGCCGACGAGGGTGCCGACGACCCGGCGCCAGCCGACGAGGACGACGGCGACGACGAGCGCGACCCCGGCGAGTGGCCGGAGGAACCGGACGGGCTCGACCCGGCCGAGCGGGCCGGCGAGACGGCCGAAGTCGAGATCCTGGGGAGCGACGAGGACGAGGAGTCCACCGAGGCCGCGGCCTCGGCGGCCGGCGGGACGGCGGATCCGGCGACCGGCGTCGGGGAGGCGGCGGGCGGCGAGCGCGACGACGCGGGGGCCGACCGGACGCCGGACCTCGGCGCGGTCGAGGCGGAGACGAGCGGGGCGGACGCGACGAGCGAACCGGGGACGCCCGGCGACGCCGTCGACGCGGCGAGCGCGGCGGTCGGCGTCGACGAGGACACCGCCGAGTGGCCCGACGATTCCGAGGGGGTCCGGACGACGCCGGGGGACATGGGCGACTGGCCCGAGGAGACCAAGCGGGACGAACCGGCCGAGTCGGGCGTGTCCGGCCCGTCGCTGGACGGTGAGGCCGGCCCGTCCATCACGGTCCCCGAGGGGATGTTCAAGTGCTCGGAGTGTGGCTACACCACCGAAGTCGAGTCCTCGTCGCTGCGCGCCGGGGACTTCTGTCCGGAGTGTCACCGCGGCACGCTCGTCCAGCGAGCCGACGCCGACGAGGAGTGAGCGCCGGCCACCGACCCGGCACCATCCACGGGCATCGCGGCGCGGTCGGGCGCGTGGCGCGCTCGAAAAAGGTAAGAACGGTGGTCGCAAATGCCCGACCATGCGGGAGTACAAGATGCGCCGGGGCGAACACCTCGAGGAGCGTATCGAAGACATGGAGGGGACGATCGAGGACTACTTCGGACCGATCACCGCGACCGAGTCCTACAAAGACAGCGACCTCTACGTGGTCGAAGACCCGGAGAACCCGGTCTTCGACCGCATCGTCGCCGGGACCGTCGAGTACAGCGGCAAGAAAGACAAGCTCGCGGTCGACTTCGAGGAACGCCCCGCCGAGGACGTCATCGCCGAGGGCAACGCCGACGCCGCCGCCGACGCGGTCGACGCGAAAAACGACTTCCTCCTCGAAGCCACCGGCCGCGACGCCAAGAGCCGCCGCGACTCGATGAAACGCTCCGTCGAGGACAGCCCCGACGAAGCCGACGAGGTCTGAGCCCTTCTCGCGCCTGTTTCGACGCGCCCGAGCGGCGCCACCGGCCGCGACCCGCTCTGTGGCTCCGGTCGCCTGCCGAGGGGTAGTGTTTGGTGAAGCAACTGCTGCCGAGACCGCCAAGACAGACAGCGTGAAAGCCCCCGAGTGCTCCGGTCGAGGGGCTCGCTGCGCGCTTCACTCGTGCTCGCGGCAGAGCCGCTCGCATTCGAGGCGCTTCGCGCCTC
>Ga0207755_100176_pt1 | contig 39792 bp, 42 predicted proteins | sample A23P2SouthBayCA_FD_187734 | JGI IMG/M metagenome (GOLD analysis project Ga0207755, IMG submission 187734) | Aerobic enrichment media microbial communities from Bioluminiscent Bay, La Parguera, Puerto Rico - A23 P2 (SPAdes) | ecosystem: Environmental > Aquatic > Marine > Unclassified ...
TACGAGTGGCAGATCGACGGTCGGACCGTCTCGGGGAGCAGCGTCGAGACCACCTTCTCCGAGGCGGGCAGCTACGACGTCGAACTCACCGTCACCAACGACTACGGGACGACGACGACCCGGACGCGAACCGTCACCGTCGAGGCCGCACCCCCGTCGATCACCGAACTGGACGTCTCGCCGTCGGCGGTGTCGCTGGGCGAGTCGGTGACTCTCTCCGCGGACGCGCTGGACCCGGTCGGACGCGACACCGGCTTCGACTACGACTGGACCGTCGGCGACCGGACGTTCGAAGGGGCGTCCGTCGAGACCAGCCTCTCGGAAGCGGGTACCTACGACGTGGTGCTGACCGTCACCAACGACTACGGCGAGACGGCGACCCGGACGGCGACGTTGACCGTCGAGGCCGAACCCCCGTCGATCACCAGTTACTCGGTCTCGCCCACGACGCTGACCGCGGGAGAACAGCTCTCGCTGTCGGCGACAGCGACCGATCCCGTCGAGCGCGGGACGGCGTTCTCCTACGAGTGGTCGGTCGCCGACGAGTCCCTCTCGGGTGCGACGGCCGAGACCCGGATCGCCGAAGTCGGGACCCACGACGTCGAACTCACCGTCACCAACGACTACGGAACGACGACGACCCGAACCCGGAGTGTCACCGTCAGGAACGACGAACCGGTCGTCGAACGGCTCTCGCCCGACCGGCGACCGACGGCGCGTTCGGGCACCGAGTCGCGGTTCCTCGTTCGCGTGGCAGACGCGGACGCGGCAGAGGCGACCGTGACGTGGACCGTCGACGGCCAGCAGGTGACGAGCCGATCAGTGTCGGCCGACGAGCGGCGAGTGGCGTTCACCCGCCGGTTCACCGATCCCGGGACCCACACCGTCGAGGCGACCGTCGAGGACGGGCACGGCGCACGTGCGACCCTCGACTGGACCGTCGACGTGACGAACCGACCGCCACGCATCGAGCGTGTCGAGCCGTCGTCCGCGTCGTTCGGTCGGATGTCGGGCACCACCGAGACGTTCATCGCCAACGCGACGGATCCCGACGGCGGGCCGGTGAGCCACCGCTGGCTCGTCGACGGGAGCCAGCAGGGGACGGGACCGCGGTACACCCACACGTTCGACGACGCCGAAACGCACAATGTCACCGTCATCGCCACCGACAGCGACGGTGGCGTGGCCACGCACAGCTGGTCGGCCAGCGTCCGGAACTTCCGGCGCGTCCCAGAGATCGATTCCAGCGTGACGCTCACGCGGCTCCGGGCCGACGATCAGGCGGAGTTCATCGGGCTCTCGTTCCGCAACCCGTCGGTGAACAACCGCACCGCACACGTCGAACTCGCGCTGTCGCTCCCCAGCGGCGTGACGGTGAGTGCGACCCGGAACAGCCGGGGCGGTTCACAGCCCGAGTACGTCGGTGAAGCGACCGTCGCCCCGGGACAGCAGACGAGCATCTCGCTCGCGATCACCGTCGAGGACGAGTCACTGGCCGGCCAGCAGATCGACGTCCCGTATCAGGTGATCTACTACCCCGACGGCCAGCGTGACAGCTACCACGTCGTCGAGAACGCGACGACGACGCTGCGGATCGCGGAGACGGAGACGGCGACGACCGAGCGGACGACGGGCGACAGTGCATCCGGATCGTCGGCGACGGACACCGGAACCGCTGGCAGTACCCGGTCGACGACCGGAACCGCGACGGGGACCGAACCGACGATCGGTGTAGGCCCCGGCTTTACCGGCGTCGGTGTCCTCCTCGCGCTCTGTCTCTGGGTCGGAATCCGACGCCAGCAGAACTGAAACGGTCCCCGTCTCCGCCCTAACTGTTTGTAGACGACTGTGTGCCTAGTTGGTGTGCAGTAATAGCTTAGTGGGAAAGGTTTATTTGTAAAGACACCATTGTATGAGTTGATGAGTCACAAACCATCACCAAGTCGCAGTGTGCTGGCAATCAGTGTCGTCGGGCTGCTGGTCGTGTCGCTGCTCGCGGCCGCACCGGCGTCGGTCGCGGCCCAGTCGGGCAACACCACGACGGAAGCGGCCTGTCAGGGTAACCCACAGATGAGCCAGACGAGCATCGCGCTGACCGACAGCACGATCACCACGGAGCAGGGCGCGACGGTCGAGGCGAACTTCCGCCCCGAGCCGACCCTGCCGGAGGACTGTACGATCATCGTCGACCTGGAGTTCAGCTTCGCCGAGAGCGGCTTCCAGTTCGGCGGCGGGTCCAACTGGGAGCAGTCGACGACGAACCTCGTCGCCACCAGTTTCGAGGTCAGTCCGGGCGAGATCCGAGACATCCGCGCACAGGTGTACACCAACGGTGCCGAACCGGGTGACGAAGTGACCGTCATCGCCGACTACGAGATTTGGTACAAGGGCGACCGCGAGAACTCGCGCCAGCAGAGCGGCATCCGCAAGACCATCGATGTGGAGTCGCCCAACACGCCGACCGAGTCCGGCAGCGGGCAGGACGAGGCGACCCAGACGCCCGCACAGACCGAGCAGAACGGAGAGAACACGGCCGTCGAATCGACCGCGACGCCCGAGGACGACCTGTTCACGCTCATCGCCGACAACCTCGGGATGTTCATGCTCTTCACCATCGGGCTGGTCGCCGTGGTCGGCCTCGTCAAGCGCGAGCCGATCGTCCAGTTCATCACGGGAGGGAACTAGGCCGATGGTCCGGATCCCGTTTTTCGGTGACGACGACGACGAACCCGAGACCGAGAAAGAGATCGACGGCGTGACGGTCCGATCGAACCGGGACGTCACCGTCGAGACCGCGAGCGTCGACGAGATCGAGGCGGGTACCGCGGACCTGAGCGGGCTGACGGTCCACGCGATCTCGCTGGACGACGAGGACGACGCCGCCGGGGGAACGACGAGTTCGCGGGCCTCGGCCACGAACCCGTCGTCCGGTCCGTCTTCGGGGACGGAGACGCCGTCCCAGCCCGCGTCGTCGCCGGCGGTCAGTCCGGACGCCACGACCACGTCCTACAGCCGTGGGACCTTCGTGCTGCCCGACGACAGGGACTTCATGCAGAAGCTCGAAGCCCGCGGGCTCAACGGTCACAGGCGGACCGTCGAGACGGTGTACGTGCTCGCCGGTCCGTCTTACACCCGACCGACGGACCTGATCCGACTGGACAACGAGGAGTACTACGGGTCGGCAAGCCGCTCGTCGGTGCAGTTCAACCCCTACGCGATGGCCGACAAGGTCGCCGCCCTCTACCCGGACGGGGAAGCGCCGAAAGTCATCGCCCGCTTTCACACCCACCCCAGCGGGACGCTCAGACCCAGCGGGCAGGACAAGGAGAGCGCACCGAAAGTCCGATCCGCGTTCGAGAACGCCTTCCAGACCGACGACTTCGAGTTCTTCCACGGCATCCACGCCCTGGAGGAGCACGGGAGCAGTCCGGACCCGGACGAGCGACAGACGCCGGCCGTTCGCTCGGACAGCATCCAGTGGTCGGGCGAGCGCTTCCGTCACAAACTCGCGGTGTACGGCGAACAGTTCGAACCGCCACGCAAGGACGTGGCGGTCGCACGGGAGGGGTAAGCGATGACCGACACCGAGTTCGACGAGGCCGACCTCGCGGCCGCCCTCGAAGACCTCGACCCACAGGAGGCTGCGGCATTGACGGAACTGCTCGAAGAGAGCCCCGGACTCCTCCGGGGGACGCTCGAAGAGTACGGCTATCTCGGCCCGGACGAGACCGTCGACGAGGACGGCTTCGTCACCAACGAGGAGACCGTCGGCCTCACCGACGCACAGCGAGAGCTGTCGACGCATCTGGCCGGGCGACTCGACTCCCCAAAGAGCGTCGACGAGATCGTCGAGATGGTCGGCTCCGAAGGGGCCGCCTTCAGACAGCAGTACAACTCCGCACAGTATCGCTCGTGGATGAGCGAACAACTGAATGCACTGGTCGAGACCGGCACGCTCGGTCGATTCCGCGACGGGCGCAGCGTCTACTACACCGAGACGCCGACGCTCGCGGTCCGGCACTGGGTCCGGCTGAACGAGCTGTTCGTCGACGAGCTCTCGGTCGACGACACGGCACAGATCGCCGACGACACCGGGATGCCGGCCAAACCAGTGCGAGAGGCGATCCGCTCGATCAACGATGACTGAGAACGACCGAACCGACGACGACGGCACCGGACGCCCGATCGAAGACGTCCCTGCGGCGATCCACCGACAGCTCAGCGACGCGGGGATCCGGCTCAACGAGGGGCAAACGCACCTCTCGGCGGTCCGAACGCAGGCAGCGCGCGGCGACGTGACGAACGAGATCGCACGCGCCGAGGCCGAGGCGCTGATCCACGCGCTCGAAGCCTCGCGCGAGCACATCGACGAGGCGATCGCGATGGCGAACCGATTCACCGGCACGGACGCCCGGAGCGGCGACGGGACGGCGGCCGAGACTGGCGGTTCCGAGACGGACGACGGAGCGGTCGGCGACGGGACGGACCGCTCCGAGAGGGACGAGCAGACGACCAGCGAGGACGAATCCGAGACAGAGAGCGATCGGGAGGACGATCCGGACGACGGCTCGCGGATGCTGTGGAACACGGTCCACGTCGTCGCTCCGAATCACCCTCGCTGAGACGGCCGGCAGTGTGCGCCAGTGCCGTCGTTCGATCGGGCCGTGTGCGGTGTCAGTTACGAAGGCTTAATCACACCCACCGACTACGTTCAGGTGGCAGAGGGAGATCGGCTTCCGTGAGCGCGCCCACGGCGCGCGCATGAGGAAAGTCCCCCCACCCGCTGGGCGGGTGACCGGGCGCAAGCCCGGGGCGGGAGACCGTCGGCGCTGGAACAGAAACGAGACCCCTCCACCGGATCGATGACGTGCGCGAACCCGGACCGACGCGGCGCGAGCCGATAAGAGACGGGGAGTTGACCCACAGAGAGTGCGTCGGACCGTCAGGTGCGACGGGGACGGTGGAGAACGGATGGAACGGCGAATCCTCACCGGTGCAAGTCCGTGCCGACAGGTAGCCCGGTACCGCGCTACGGCGCTGGGCACGGACGCTGAGCCGAATGCCGAGTGAACAGAAGGGGGCTTACTCCCCTCAGCCACGACCGAGTGCCAGCGACGGCCACAGTCGCCGGATGGCTAGTGTGTTAGCCATTGCCATTATTCGGTCGTTGTGCGTTACAACTCTTATGAAGGGTGTCCTGAACGAGTCGACCGAAAAGGTCCACAAGCACGAGCCACACCGGACACAGGGGATCGCCGAGTGTGGTGCGACCAGTACCGTCACGCACGACAACCTTCGGGTGTTGCCAGTCGAGGAAGCCCTCGACAGAGAGGCGACGACGAAGTGTGGCCGCTGTTTCGGTGACGGTGGCGGCTACTAACGGCGACACCGGCAGACGGCGACGAGACGGGTGTGAAAACCTGCCCGTACGTTCAAGGCCGTCCAGACCGAGAGGTAGATGTGGACCGACAGGCACTCGACGAAGCGCTGGCCGAGCGCTACGACGCCGACGAACAGATTCGCCGGATCGTCGGCCGACAGGCACAGGATCTGGCGGACTCGTGCCGGATCGCAGAGGACCTCGGGTACCCGCTGGCCGTCGAGGACGTGCTGGCCAATCTGGACGACGCGCCCGACGACCACTCGCTGGTCGAGCGATGGAACTGGTGGCTCGGTGCGCTCGACCTCTCGCACGGCGGCTACGAGCGGTTCCGTATCCGGCCCGACGTGGCCGGCATCGACACCTCCGAGTGACGATTCCGGTCACAGACGGCATCCTCGACAGCCCCGCGGCTCGTCGACGAGCGGTCGAAAAGAGACCGATCAGCCAGCGACCTCAGAATACCGAGAGCCCGTGTGCCTCTCGCGCGTGGTCGAGAAGCTCGTCCGTGCTATCGAACTGCTCACCACAGCTGCACGTGTGATACGTTGTCGTCGTGGTCGACTGGCGTGTCGCCATATCTACCCAATAGCACCGGTCCTTAATGAATGTTTATCTTGTTTGTGAAACAGACACACGCACGGGTGACGGTGGAGTGTCACACGGCGACGAACCCCTGACATACTTCGGTACCGGCGACGTAGCGGGCGGCACCATGTCAGCGCCACGCGTACTGGTCGTCGGCGAGACGACGTTTCCGTTCCACGACATCGAGGAGAAACGAGCGCAGTTCGAGGCCGCGCTGGCGGAGTTCGACGTGACCGTCACGACCGACCGGTCGGCCGTCGCCGACCTCGGTCCGGGCGACGTGCTCGTCGACTACGTCACCGACAGCAGCGCCGACGACTACCCGACACTGGTCGCCGACCACGTCGCCGACGGCGGGGGGTACGTCGGCGTTCACTGTGCCGCGGATCTGACCTCGACGGCCGCGGCCGATCCCGACGAGTTGATCGACAGCCTCGACGAACCGATCCCGACGTTGCGCGAGCGACTGGGCGGGCACTTCGTGAACCACCCGGAACAGGCCGAGTACGGGGTCGACGTCGTCGCACAGCACCCGGTCACCGACGGCGTCGAGGAGTTCCGCGTGTACGACGAGCCCTATCAGGTCGCTGTCGACGACAACGTGGAGGTACTCGCGCGGATGGACCACGACGACCTCGACGACTACCCCGTCGTCTGGACCGCCCCCAGCGACGTCGGCCGGATCGCGTACGTCTCGCTGGGCCACACGGACGAGGCGCTCGAAGACGAGCGGTTCCGACGACTCCTGCAAAACGGCGTTCGGTGGGCGAGCGAATCGGCCTGACCGCCGAGAGCGGATTACTCGGTCAGTCGGTTGTACTCGTCGGCCGAGAGATCGATCGCCGAGGCGGCGACGTTCTGTTCGAGGTGGTCGATCGTCGAAGTGCCGGGGATCGGCAGCGTCACGTCGGAGTGCTCCAGCAGCCACGCCAGCGCGATCTGGTAGGGCGAGGCGTCGTGGGCGTCGGCCACGTCGGTGACGACCTGCTCTTTGCTGCCCAGATCACCCGCAGCCAGCGGGAACCACGGGATGAAGCCGATGCCCTTCTCCTCGCAGGCGTCGAGGACGTGCTCGTCCTCTCGGTTGGCGACGTTGTACTCGTTCTGGACGGTCGCCACGTCGACCATCTCCTCGGCCGTTTCGAGTTGCTCGACTGTGACGTTCGAGAGGCCGACGTGGTCAACGAGTCCCTCGTCCTTGATCTCCGCGAAGGTCTGGACCGACGTCTCGAAGTCGGTGTCGGGGTCGGGCCGGTGGAACTGGTAGAGGTCGATCTGCTCCGTTCGCAGGCGGTCCAGACTACAGAGGACAGCGTTGCGCAGGTAATCTGGGTCGCCGTGGGGATGCCAGTCGCCGTCCGTGTTGCGTAACAGGCCACCCTTGGTGGCGACCACGAGGTCGTCGCGGTCGGTCTCCAGTGCCTCGCCGATCAGGCGCTCGCTGACGCCCGGGCCGTAGGAGTCGGCCGTGTCGATAAAGTCGACGCCGACGTCGTCGGCGTGCTGGAGGAGTTCGTGCGCGTTGTCCTCGTCCTCGGGCGGGCCGATGATGTCCTCGCCGGTGAGCCGCATCGCGCCGTAGCCCAGTCGGTTGACCGTTAGCTCGCCGCCGATGTCGAACGTGTCGCTCTGATTCTCGACCATCGTCAAGACAGTCGAGCGGGACGCCCTTGAGCGTTGGTCTGGCGACAGCCAGCTTTCAACCGGATCGTCGGCGAACGGAGGTGACCCGACAGTGAAGTCGGTCGAGGCCGAACGACGACTATGTCGCTCCGCCCGCGCCGGATCGTCGCGAGCGCGCTGTTCGCCCTGCTGGCCGGTGCAGTCGTCTGGCCGCCCGTCGAAGGACTGCTGTACTGGACCGCGCTCGACGCGCTGGGCGACGCCGTCGTCGTCCCGGTCGCCCTCTGCAGCGCACTGTTAGGTGCTGGCTTCGCCCGGCGCTATCCGGTCGATCCCCGCTCGTTCACGATGGGTGCGACCGGGGCGTACCTGCTGGCGATGGGAGCCGTCGAGTGGCTGCTGGGCCCCGACAGTCCCGTTCACTTCGTCCTCTACAGCGTCGTCCTGATCGGGCTGGCCGTGGGTGTCGGTATCGTCGCAGCGCGGCGAGACGACGCAGACGAAGAAGCAGATCCCAGTGAAACCGAGGGGAAACGTAGCGACCTCGTCTGATGGTATGACCGGGTTCGCACCACCGACAACGAAGCGCCGCGTGAACGCTATGGGACGTTCGTCCGGAAGTATGGGTAAAAGATAATTTCACACCCGGACACCGAGGCGTATGGACGAGAATCTATCGCCTGCGTTGACACTCTTGGTCATCCTCGCCGCAGTCGCAACGGGGGCCGGTGCCGCAGAACAGACGACCGAAGGTGAGGTCACGTCGATCATCGATCTGCAGAACGAACAGGTGAACATCGAACTCCAGGCCCAACAGCGGAGCGTCGACGCGGGGGAGTCGGTCGTACTCGACCTGAGTGCCGTCAGCTACGTCACGAATTCGGAACAGATAACGCTACAACTGATCCTCGAATCGTCGTCCGGAGTAGCGATCAGCAAGACGACAGCACATCAGGGTGGTGGAAATCAGTTTTCGACGGTAGAGGAGTTGGAACCCGGCACTACGGAATCCCTACGAGTCCTTATCGATCCGAACGAGCCGGGTACGTACGAGATCACGGCCGAAATCGTGTACTTCGCTGGCGATGATCGTGAGTCGAGCACTGGCGAGCGGACCAGCATCGAGATTACGCAGAGTCCACCCCCCAAAGGACTGCTGTGGTGGACGCCGACGCTTCTCGGGCTCGGGGCGAGCGCAGCCCTGTTCGCTGTGGTCTTCTGGCGGTCCGCCGCCGCCCGAATCGAACGCTGGAACGAGTACGGCGAGTTCGTCAGCACCCAGTCACTCGTTGTCCTCTCCGGCGTGGCAGTGTACATATCCGGGTGGTGGTTCAGCAGCTACGCCGAGAGTGTCACCTCGCCCGGTGCCATCGGAACGACCCTTGCCATCATGAGTGTCGTCAGCGGGAGCATACTCGCACTCGTCGGGCAGGTCGGTCAGTTTTCAGACAAGATACGAATGCTGTACGCCTACTTCGGTGCGACGGTCATGTTGGCGATTCCGTTGCAGTTGGTGTTTTCCCTGATCGGTACCGCGATCAGTAACACCGCGATCCAATTCTGAACAGCGGGAACCAGCGCCGGATACGCTGACTGCACTCACAATCCCGGTACTCGAACGTCGGAGCCGAATCGATCACCGTCGAGAGTCACCATCTGTTACTGGCTGAGACGGTTTACCGTAGACTCATACCAGTGATCGTCGCCACCGGAGAGACGATCTCCGGTGTATCAATTATTCGTATGACACTCTCAGTCGCCCGCCGCTGCGTCCGGTCGGAAGCTCCGGCTGACGATCTTCCAGGTGCCCGTCTGGTAGCGGTAGTAGGTGATCGCCGCCGGAACGGCCATCTCCAGAACGATGGCCGCGTACAGCGCCGGACGGCCCAGTCCGAGCCCGTTCGCGGTCCCGAGGTAGGCGACCGGGAGTGCGACGACGTACATCCCCGCGAGCTGAGAGTACAGCGGCCAGCGGGTGTCGCCACTGGCCCGGAGCGGTCCGGTCGCACCGCCGTTGACGCCGCTGAAGACGACGCTGACGGCGGCGACGGCGACGAACACCGTCACCAGCGGCAGGATCGCGGGGTCCTGTACGAACACGCGGCTGATCGGCCGTGCGAAGACGAGGACGCCGACCGCGATGAGGACGTAGACGGCCATCGAGAGGCGCAACACGTCCCGGGCCCACAGGTCGGCCAGACGCTCGTCGTCCTCGCCCAGCGCCTGCCCGACCAGACTGGAGGAGGCCAGCGAGAAGCCCCAGTTGGGCGTGTCCATCAGCGCTCGCACCCGCATCGCGACGACGTAGGCCGCGACGACGTTGGGGCCGAACATGGCGACGATGGCAGTCTTGGGGAAGCCGGCACCCGTGCGTGCGAGGTTCGTTCCGATCAGTGGCGTCGCCATCTCGACCAGATCGCGCAGGAGCGACCGGTCGAGGAGCGGGCCGTCGGGGCGGATCCGGACGGGGAACGGGACGCCGGGGAGGCCGCCGCGCGGGAGGCCGACGGCGAAGGCCGCGAACACCAGGACGTTGGCGACCACGGTGCCGATGGCCGCGCCGACGACGCCCATTCCGAGGCCGAAGAGGAAGACGGCGTTGAGGACGATGTTGACGACGGCACCGCCCCCACGGAGGACCATCGGCGACCAGGCGTCGTCGGCCCCGACGAGGGCGCGACTGCCCACGAGGTTCAGCGCCGCGAAGGGGACGCCGAGGCCGACGATTCGGAGGTAGTCGGTGCCGTAGGCCGTCGCCTGCTGGCCCGAGCCGATCAGGTCGATCAGCGGGCCGGGGACGAGGACGAACAGGAGGCCGACGGGAATCGTGATCGCCGCCGCCAGCACGGCGCTCGCGGTCACCGACCGCGAGAGTTCGTCGTACGCTTCGGCACCGAACCGCTGGGAGACCATCCCGATGGTCCCGCCGGCGACGCCCCCACCGAGCGCGAACGCCAGCCCCCAGAACGGGGAGGCGTAGCCGATGCCTGCGATGGCCTGCGGCCCGAGTGCGATGCCGACCATCGCCACGTCGGCCGTCGACTTCGACATCCGAGCCAGCCCGGTGACGATCCGGGGCCAGGAGAGGTCGGCGGCGCGCTCCACTCGGTCGGTCGAAATGAGACCGAGCGCCGAGAGGGCGCTGCCGACAGTCAGGAGAACGAAACGGACGGGGTTCCAGGAGAACGACACGTGCTCACGCTTACGGGCCGGATCGGCAAAGAACGTTCGATACCGAATCGAACGCTTCCACCAGCAGAGTGTCGTCAGCGACGGTCGTCGTCGGTCGATTTACAGTCGACCGGACGACGGCGATGCGATCGGTGTGGGTACCGGTTCAGTCGTTACGACACTGCCCGTACGGTATGCTCTCTATACTCATTTACCGTCCACTCGGTGTGGGCACACGTATGTTCGACACTCGTAGCGCACTCGCGCTCGTTCTGACGGGAGTCCTCGTTTCTGGGAGTGTGGTGGGCGTCGCGAGCGCACAGTCGTCCGAACTGGTGACGGTGACAGTCACGGTCGTCGACGGTGACGACGACTCGCTGGGCGACATCGACCTGACGGCGACCTGGGAGGCCGACGGCGGCGGCTCGACCAACGAGACCACCCGCTCGAACGGACAGGCGCTCGTCGACGTGCCACGGGGGGCCGACGTTGAGATCACCGTCCACGACGACGAGTACGTTCGCAACACGCCGTTCGTCGTCGAGGACGCTGGCGAAGAGAGTGTGACTGTCCCCGTCACCGCGGGGGGCACGGCCACGCTCGAAGTCGTCGACAGCGGCGGCGGGGTCCCCAGCCCGGCGGTCCAGCTCTACCGGGACGGGACCTACGTCGTCAACACGCGAGGCAACGCCAGTGGCCTCTACACCACGCCGATGATCGAACAGGGGACGTACTCCCTGACGGTGTCGAAGAACGGCTATCTGCGGAATCGGACGGCTCTGACGGTCGACGAGAACACGACCCGACGGATCGAACTCGAACAGGCGTCGCGACTCGTGACGTTCACCATCACTGACGATCACTTCGACGAGCCACGGACGCTCGCCGGCGCGACGATCACGGTCGCCGGGAACACGATCACCACGCTCTCGACCGGCGAGGCGACGATCCGGCTGCCGGTCAACACGAACTACGACGTCGAGGTGACGAGAGACGGGTACGAGACCGTCACCCGCACACTGTCGGTCCGGGAGCGTCAGGTCGAGCGGAACATCTCGATCCAGCGGGCGGACTCGCTGTCGATCGAACCGGACAACACGCAGGTCGTCGTGGGCCAGTCGGTCGAGATCGCCGTCTCCGACGAGTACGGGGACGCCGTCGAGAACGCGACGCTGTCGGTCGGGAACCAGACCGTCGGCCAGACCGACGAGAGTGGCGAGGCCGTCGTCCCCGTCGACACCGTCGGACAGAACCGGATCAGGGTCAACCTCGACGGCCTGAGCGCGAACACGACCGTCGAGGGGGTCCCCGAGAGCACCGACACGCCGACCGCGACGGCGACCGCGACCGAGACGACGACCGCGACGGCGACCGCCACCGAAACCGACACGCCGACCGCGACGACGACGAACGCGACCACCACGGCACAGACGACGACCGAGCCGACGAGTCTCACCGGCCCCGGCTTCACCGGTCTCGGTGCGCTCGTCGCCGGCCTGCTCGCGATCGCCCTGCTGGTCCGACGCGACTAGCTCGGCCGTCGACGGCCGAACCCGAGTGCGCCATCCTTAATTCTCCGAGGCACCCATTCCAGTCCGATGACTGTCATCGAGGACGTACACGAGGTCCACGGCGCGACCTTCCGTGACGTGGGCGGGAACCGCGTCGTCGCCAACTACGGCCGCCCGGCGCGGGTCCACCGCGCGGTCCGGCAGGTCGTCGGCGTGATCGAGATGGGGTACGGCGTCGTCACGATCACCGGCGACGACCGCGTCGAGTTCGTCGACAACGCCGTCTCGAACCGCGTCCCGACCGCAGACGGCGAGGGCGTCTACGCCCTCCTGTGCGATCCACAGGGCCACGTCGAGACCGAACTGTACGTCTACAACGCCGGCGAGCGCCTGCTGCTGTTCGTCCCGCCGGACCGCGCCGACCCCCTCGTCGCCGACTGGCGCGAGAAGACGTTCATCCAGGACGTGACGATCGAGGACGCCACTGACGACTTCGCCGTCTTCGGCGTCCACGGCCCCAAATCCACCGAGAAGATCGCCAGCGTCCTCAACAAGGCCGGCTCGCCCGAGGAGCACCTCTCGTTCGTTCGCGGGTCGATGGTCGACGCCGGCGTCACCGTGATCCGCGGCGACGGTCTCGTCGGCGAGGAGGGGTACGAGGTCGTCTGCAGCGCCGACGTGGCCGAAGACGTCTTCGACACGCTGGAGAACCGCGGCCTCAACGCCGCGCCCTTCGGCTACGACACGTGGGACGCGCTGACGCTGGAGGCCGGGACACCGCTGTTTTCCACCGAGATCGAGGGGCGCATCCCGAACGTCGTCGGTCTCGGGAACGGCGTCGACTACGAGAAGGGCTGTTTCGTCGGGCAGGAGGTCGTCTCCCGGGTCCACAACCGCGGCCAGCCCTCCCAGCGACTGGTCGGGCTCACCTGCGAGGCCGTCCCCGAGTCCGGCGCGGCCGTCTTCGCCGACGACGCCGCCGTCGGCGAGGTGACGCGGGCGGTCGAGAGCCCGACTCGCGAGGAGCCGATCGCCTTCGCCGCCGTCGACTACGACCTGCCCGCGGCGTCGCTGACGGTCCGCGTCGACGGCGGGGAAGTCGGGGCTGCGGTCGCCGACCTGCCCTTCGTCGAGGGGTCGGACGAGTCCGCGCGGATTCCGCGGTACGACGACTGATCGACACCGTTCTCGTCGGGGTTCAGGACCGGCTCAACAGCGCCTTCAGCTGCTCGCGCGAGAACATCGTCGAGGGGCGGTCCATGTGGACGCCGATCTCGCCCTCGAAGGCTTTCATCCCGGCTTTCTGGACTGGTCCCGGGAGCGAGTAGCCCGCTCGCACGAGGTGCCCGAGGCGGATGTCGTTTCGGAGATCCCCACGCCACGCCCGCTCGTAGTCGCCCAGCGTCGCCGGGTCGGTGGGATCGATCTCGGTGGCGGCGTGGTCGGCCGCGGTCATGCCGTAGAGGATGCCGCCGCCGGTGAACGGCTTGGTCTGGGCCGCTGCGTCGCCGATCAGGAACGAGCGGCGACCGGTGACGCGCTTCGGTGGCCCGATGGGGATGAGCCCCGAACAGCGGCGGTCGGTCTCGACGCCGTAGTCGGCGGTGAAGTCCTCGAAGCGCTCGCGCACGTCGTGGCCCGGTGGCGTCGCCAGCCCGTACTCGACGCCGGCCTCGCCCCGCGGGATGCGCCACGCGAAGAAGCGAGGGACCGAGAGGTGGACGTCGACGAACTCCTGGTGGTCGGCCTCGTCGGTGAAGCCCAGCACGCCGTGGAGGAGTTCGCCCGGTTCGGGGAGGTCGAGCGCGCGCCGCACCCTCGATTTGGGGCCGTCACAGCCCGCGACCATCCGCGCCGCGTGGGTCTCGACGCCGTCGGGTCCACGGACCGTCACGGTCACGTGGTCGTCGCGTTCGGTCACGTCCAGCACGGTGTGGTCCTCACGCAGGTCGACGCCAGCGTCACGGGCACAGTCGGCCAGTTGCCGGTCGAGGCCCACGCGGTCGATGACGTTCGAGACGGTCTCGTCCTTGTAGAAGAGGTGGGCCTCGCTCGACGGCCCGCCGCGGTGGAAACGCGCGCCACGGATCTCGTTCTGAAACAGTTCCTCGCGCGCCCCGTCGGGGACGAACTCCCAGATGTCGGTGCTGACGTGGCCCGAACAGGCCAGTGGCTCGCCGACGGTGCCCTGCTCGAAGGCGAGCACGTCGTGGCCGGCCTCGCTGGCCCGCCGGGCGAAGCGCGACCCCGCGGGTCCACAGCCGACGACGACGAAATCGTGCATGACTGGCAATTGGGCAGGGGCGACAAATGCTTTGTTAGTTGGCTTTTTACCACTGCCAGCCTGTGGCACGCACATGGCAGGCTACCAGCCCGGCGTCTGTAACATCGGTCGCGACGAGCGACGCACGCGACGGCTCGCAGGAGTCGCCAGTTTCGCCGCCGCCGTCGGCTACGTCGCCGCCTTCCTCTGGCTCGACCTCCCGAACGCCTACCTGCTGGGGATCTTCGCCCCGCTGTTCGGTGGCTTCGTCGGCGTCTTTCAGGACTACTTCCGCTTTTGCGTGGGCTTCGCCGCGCTCGCTCGCTACGACCTCTCAGGGTCGAGCGACGACGCCGGCAGCGTCACCGACGCCGACGCTCTCGCACGCGACCGCAAGCGCGCACTCCAGATCCTCGCCTACGCCACGCTCGCGGCCGCCGTCGTCACCGTGGTCGTCTACGGCGTCGTGACCGCACTCTGAGGGGGCACGCACCGAGTCGAGGGGTGCCTCATCAGCGGGGCAGATACTATAAGTGCGATGCCGTGCAACCCTCGTACATGCTCGGTTCCCGGAGTTCCCGGGACGTCGTCACCTGCATCGCCTGCGGGGAGTCGGTCGCCCGGTCAGACGCGCGCGAGTACGACAAGCACGGCAACCGGTGGGACCGCTCGGACAAGGAGTTCGAGTACCTCTGCAAGCCCTGCCACGGCGACCTGACCCACCAGCCACGGGCTGGCCTCGAAGACCTCCTCGAGACGGTCGAAGCAGACGCCGACGATCGGGACTCGTTTCTGGCGCGCTACGTCGAACTGGCCGAAGAGAAGCGGCGGTGAGCGGCTCCTTCCCCACGCTCCTCGCCGCCCCCGACTGCTCGCGGGTCTCTGCCCGCCTCGCTCAGCGTTCGCGTTTTCGATGACTGCCGCTCGCTCACAGAAGGGCACGAGAGAAGCCCGGCTTTAGTCGTGGGTAACTGACAACGCCTATTTGTCCACTCCACATACTCACCCCCATGAGCAACGAAGACGCGCAGGCCGAGGCCGGCACGCCCGAAGGACAGGGGCCGGTCGAGATCGACGAGGAGATGGCCCGACACATGGCGAACAAGCGCGAGGAGCTGTTCGAGAAGTTCGAGATCCGCGACGAGTTCCCGCCCGAGGTGATGGCGGAGGCCGAGGAGCGAACCACGGACGTTCAGCAGGAGATCGCCGACGAGGTCGACGAGCGCGAGGACCTGCGGGATATGACGACGTGGACGACCGACCCCATCGACGCGCAGGACTTCGACGACGCGCTATCGATCGAGGAACGCGACGACGAGTACGTCCTGTGGGTCCACATCGCCGACGTGACCCACTACGTCAACCCCGACACGGCGATGTGGGAGGAGGCCGTCGAGCGGGGCAACACCGTCTACCTGCCGGGCTACACCATCCACATGCTGCCGCCGGTGCTGGCCGAGACGGTGTGTTCGCTCGTCCCCAACGAGGACCGACTGGCCCACACCGTCGAGATGCACCTCGACAAGGAGAACCTCTCCTACGAGACCATCGACATCTACAAGTCCGTCATTCGTAGCGACGCCCGCCTGACCTACACCGAGGCCGAGCGCCTCCTCGACGAACCCGAAACCGCCGACGATCTGCTCGAAGACCAGAGCGTCGATCTGGCCGAGAAGAACGAGCTGATCGCCGATCTGGCCGACCGGATGCACGAGCAGCGCAAGGAGGACGGCTCGCTCGTCCTCAACCCCGCGCGGGACCGCGCTCACACGATCATCGAAGAGTGCATGCTCAAGGCCAACAAGGCCGTCACCCACGAGCTGATGTGGGACCGGGGCGTCGAGGCGATGTACCGGGTCCACCCCCAGCCAAGCCCCGAAGAGTGGGACGAGGCACTCGTCGAGATTCAGGACCTCGACGGCGTCTCGATCCCAGGCGAGGCGTGGGACGACCCGCGCAAGGCCGTCAACGCCACCCTGGAGCAGGCACCCGGTCGCCAACTCGACAAGATCCAGTGGGCCGTCATGAAGGTGATGCCCCGCGCGAAGTACATGAACGACCCCTTCGGCGGCCACCACGCCCTGAACTTCGAGATCTACGGCCACTTCACGTCGCCGATCCGACGGCTCTCGGACCTGATCAACCACTGGATCGTCTACACCAACGACGTCCCCGAGGACCTGATCGCGCTGTGTGACCGTGCCAGCGACAAGCAGAAAGCCGCCGAGACCTGCGAGCGCGAGTACAAGCAGTTCCTCGAAGAGGTCGGTCTCGACCCGTCGGCGGTCAACAACCGCGGGATCGAAATCGTCGACGACGACTGACGGGGGCCGTGGTCGCCGCTTGCTGGTTGGAGGCGACGAGGGCCCGTCCGGTCACTCGTCGGATTCGGCGTCCGTCCCGTCGAGCGCGTCGAGATACCGCTGGCCCCACTCGTCCATCGCAGTGACGACGAGTTCGAGCTGTTCGCCCCATTCGGTCAGTGAGTACTCGACACGGACCGGTTTGTCGTCGATCACCGTCCGCTCGACGATCCGGCGCTCCTGCAGGTCGTCGAGGCTCTCCGAGAGTACCTTGTCCGAGATGCCGTCGACGCTCTCTTTCAGGTCGTTGAATCCGAGTGGCCCGCCGTGCAGCAGTTCCACGACGATGCGGGGGTGCCACTTTTTCCCCACGATTGCTGCAGTCACCGTCAATGGGCCCTCGCCCGCCACCCCGGACCCCATCGCTCGCTCGTCCCCCGTTCTGTCCATGTTATGTACGGTGGTCTCCCGGCAAATAAATACTGCAGTTCCGCTAGAGAATTTTTCGATCCGCCACACTGTCACCGGGAGACCGGACGAGCGGCGGCCAAAATAATAGAGAGATAACAGGCTCGTAACATCACGAACAGTTCAGTGACGTCGTCGTGTGTTCGGTGAACTGGATCGACGCAACGTTTTAGTGAGAACGTCGTGTAAATGTGACATGAGAAGGTGAATAGAAATGACAGCCAGTGCGAACAGTGGTGTTCCGGAGCAACGTGGTCGAAACGTCCCGTCACGATACGATCTCGTACTGGCCGTCATTCCGACGGCCTTCGTCGTCGCGTTACTCGCAAGCATCGTCTTCTCTATCCCGCTCCGGGCGGTGCTAACCGCGAGTTCGCTCGTCGGAGCGCTCGCACTCGTCGACGGACTGTACCGCAATCCGCCGATCGACGGCGTCTAACCGCGGAGCGGCGACCAGATCGGCGACGTGATCAGCGACGGAGCGACACGAGCGCCCGGTTGGGTCGCGTTCCAATCTGGTTGGGCACACGTTTTATGGTGCGGTAGCCATACATAACAGGCACGTGATTATATCACCTCTGCCGGGCGACCGCTTCCATTCCGGCGAGGAAACAGGACCCCGACGACCGCATCGCCTGCAGACGCCGCCGACATGCATCTCCAATGGTAGACACTGACGACATCAAGACGAGCAAATCGATTCAACAGCGCACCGGCCGAACGTTCCACCTGGCGACGCGTGTCCTCCCACAGCGGATTCGACACGCGACGTACGTCCTCTACGCGTTCTTCCGCGTCGCGGACGACGTGGTCGATCAGCCGGACGGGCCGGGAGCGACCGTCCAGCACGAGCGCCTCGAACAGATCCGTGAGACAGCACTGGGCCACGCACCCGCCGACGGCGAAGATGCCGAGGTACTGGAGGCGTTCGCCGAGCTTCGCGAGCGACACGGCATCCCCGACGAGGAGGTCAACGTCTTCGTCGACGCCATGGAGATGGACATCGCACAGGCACGCTACGAGACGTTCGACGACCTCACAGAGTACATGCGCGGGTCGGCGGTCGCCGTCGGCAACATGATGGTGGACGTGATGGACGTCGAGGACCCCGAGGCCGCGCGGCCCCACGCCGCTGCACTCGCCGAAGCGTTCCAGTTGAGCAACTTCCTGCGGGACGTGCGCGAAGACATCCACGAGTACGGCCGGGTGTATCTCCCACAGGAGACCCTCGACGAACACGGCGTCACCGAGGAGGACCTGGCGGAGGCCAACGTCACCGACGACTTCCGATCGGTGATGCAGACGGAACTCGCTCGGACCGAGCAGCGCTACCACGAGGGAGTGGCGGGCATCCGCTATCTCCCGGAAGACTGCCAGTTCGGCGTCCTCCTCTCGGCGGTCCTGTACGCCGAACACCACCGACTGATCCGGGCACGGGGGTACGACGTGCTGACCGAGACGCCCGACCTGACCCGTCGCCGTCGGCTCTGGTTGCTGGCCAAGACCTGGTGGCACTGGCGACGTCACCGGGACCCGGAGGCGGCTTTCTACGCCGTCAGCGCCATCTCCGAACCGTCACCGACCGCCGAGACTGCCGTCGGCGTCACGGATTCGAGCCACCCGGCCTGACCGACATCGGAGACGACGGTGAGATAGTCACCAAGGTCGGTGGGACACCTGAGACGGTCGTGGCCGTGCATAACGGCACGCACGGTCGCACCGCTGTCTGACCGAGATCGAAAAAACGGAACGGAGTCGGCGCGTTACTTGCCGCGACCGCGGTTGCTACGGAGGCTCGGACGGTTGTGCTCCGCGCCCTTGCCCTTCGTGCCCAGCCCGCGGTTGCGCTTGCCGGCGCCGGTGAGGCCACGCAGCGCACGGTCGGTGTGGTCGTCGTCGGCGATCCAGCCCAGGTCGTCGTCGTTCTGGATCGCGGGGTGTTCGGGGTCGACGAGGATGATCTCGTGCCACTTCTGGCGGCCGTCTTCTCCGACCCAGTAGCTGTTGAGCACGCGGAGGTTCGGGTACGTTCGGGTGGCCCGTTCCTCTGCGACGCGCTGGATGTCCTTGCGACGCGTGATGCGGGTGACGCCCTGGCGCTTCGAGCGGCGACCGGCCTTGAAGCGCTCTTTCCGTGCGCCGCCCTTACGGACGGAGGTACGCACGACGACGACGCCCTGCTTCGCCTTGTAGCCCTGCGAGCGGGCCTTGTCGAGGCGGGTCGGGCGCTCGATGCGCTCGATAGCGCCCTGTTCGCGCCAGTCCTGCTGTCGCTGCCACTGGAGCTCTGCGAGTTTCCCGTCGTCCGGGTTCTGCCACGCTTCCTTGATGTAGGAGTACGAACTTCGTGCCATGTGTATCACCACGGGCGTTGCGTGGTTCAACGCCCGCGCGGCGACGAGTGTCGCGACGCGGGAGTCACATCCCGACCTGTACGGACCGTTCCGGCCGGAACCGGCCGGTTCGGAGCATGCAGGTGCCCGCTGGCGCCCGTCGTCCAGCGAGTTACCCACAGCTTCCCGGCTTGCGCCCTTAAGCCATTCGAACCTGATCGATCCGGCATCCACGGAGCGCAGTGCGTGGCTTCGTTCACGCGTGGACAGTTGGATTTTTGTAGGAGAATCGCATACCTTCGGTTGGTAACATTACGCGGTGTGTCCCGACGGTCGTGCCTGTGGGACGGCACCCGTCGGCGGCCGCGGTCGCGTGGCCGATTCGACTGCTGTTCGCGCCTCGAACACGCAGTGTGGACCGTTCGTGATGTTACCTCGTGAGCGTTCACGCCCCAACCTGGACCTCACGAGCGACTGGTAACTGCCCCGTTGCCAGACGCGCCGAGAGACAGGCGATTGCCCCAAATGCCTGTCGTCCGTCAGTCCCACCCACCAGACCGGGGGCGTACCCGTTCCCGGTCGACATTGTTCACGACACCGTTCAGCGACGGCTGGAGCCGCGAGCCGACGAAAAGCGGCGACCAGTCAGTGTCGACGCAGTGCGAACGCGGCCGAGAGGAGCGCGAGCAGTACCGCGACAGCACCGAACCCGGGACCGCTGCCCGCCGTCGTCTCGACGGTAGTGTCGGTCACGGCGTCCGTCTGCACCGTCGCAGTGGCGGTCGGCGTGTCCGGACTGTCGTACTTACCCCGCCAGCTATCAGCAGTGAGAATGTGGTAACATACAACGTGGAAAGGGGACGTTCAGTTAACGATCAAAAATCGATGGCGAGACCAGGCGAGCGTCGATCCAGCGGCCGGTATCACGGAGACCAACACGCTGATAGCTACAGCGTCGGAACGTTCCCCCAGTATGCGCGTCGTCACGCTGCTGCCCTCGGCGACCGAGATCGTCTACGCACTCGGGGTCGAACCCGTCGGCGTCTCACACGAGTGTGACCACCCGCCGGCGGCCCGCGACCTGCCGGCGGTCAACCGCTCCCGCGTCGACCCCGACGCGAGCAGCGCCGACATCGACGCACAGGTCCAGGCCGCGGTGGCCGACGGCGAGGGCGTCTACGCGGTCGACCGCGACCGCCTCGCCGCGCTCGACCCCGACCTGGTCGTCTCCCAGGGGATCTGTGACGTCTGTGCCGTCGACGCGGTGCTCGTCCGCGAGGCCGTCGATGATCTCGGTCTCGACGCCGAGGTGCTGACGACCGACCCCCACAGACTCGCAGACGTCCTCGCGGACGTGGAACGGATCGGCGCGGCGCTCGACCGGGCGGAGCGGGCCGCCGAACTGCGAACCGACCTCCAGTCGCGACTCGACGCCGTCGCCGAGCGAACGGCCGACGTGGATCGCCCGCGCGTGGCGATCCTCGACTGGCTGGATCCCGTGATGGTCGCTGGCCACTGGATACCCGACGTCGTGGACGTCGCCGGCGGCGAGTACGGGCTCGCCGACCCCGGCGCGCGGTCGCGACCCCGCGAGTGGGCCGAAATCCGGCGGTACGACCCCGAGATCCTGGTGCTCGCCCCCTGTGGCTTCGGAGTCGAGCAGACGATGGCCGACCTGGACGCCGTCACCGACCTGCCGGGCTTTCGCGACCTCGCGGCCGTCGCGGAGGGGGCCGTCTACGCGATGGACGGTCACCACCTCGTCAACCGGCCGGGCCCGCGCCTTGTCCTGACGGCCGAGTGCCTCGCCGGCCTGCTCCATCCGGACCGCGTCGAGACGCCGATGCCCGACGCGGTCCGGCAGGTCCCCGTGCAGGACCTCGCGCGCTAACCGATCGCGCACCCCAGACGGCGCTGCGACCGTGCGTTTCTCACTGCTCGATCCGACACCGGCCGTCGTAGCCGACCTCGCTCACGCCGTCGATCCGCGGGGTCTCGCCACAGACCGGGCAGTCCGGAGTCCGTCGGATCGGCACCGTCTCCATGGAGAGGCCGGCCGCGTCGTAGACGAGGAGGCGCCCGGCCAGCGAATCGCCCACGTCGAGCAGGAGTTTGACCGCCTCGGTCGCCTGGATCGCCCCGATCGTCCCCGGGAGCACGCCGAGAACGCCGGCCTCGGCGCAGTCCGGGATCTCGCCCGCGGGTGGGGCCTCGGGGAAGAGACACCGGTAGCACGGCCCGCCGTCGGCGATCGTCGTCGCCTGACCCTCGAACCGGTAGATCGCCCCGTGGACGAGCGGGGTGTCGGCGAGGACGCAGGCGTCGTTCAGGAGGAACCGCGTCGGGAAGTTGTCCGAGGCGTCCACGACGACGTCGTAGTCGGCGACGAGGGCCGGCGCGGTCTCGCTGGTGACGCGCTCGGGGTACCGGTCGACCGTGACGTCCGGATTGATGGTGGTCACGGTCTCGGCCGCGCTGTCGACCTTCGGCCGACCGACGTCGTCGGTGCCGTGGAGGACCTGTCGCTGGAGGTTACTCAGTTCGACATCGTCGCCGTCGGCGATCCCGAGTCGGCCGACGCCGGCCGCAGCGAGGTACTGGCACACCGGCGAGCCGAGGCCGCCAGCGCCCACGACGAGCGCGCTCCCGTCCAGAAGGCGCGCCTGGCCGTCCGGGCCGACGTCGTCCATGATGACGTGCCGGGCGTAGCGGTCGAGCTGCGTCGCGTCCAGCCCGGGGGGAGTCATGATCGGGGGTAGGGCGGCGGGGGAGAAAAGGGACGTGGTGGCAGGGGCCGCGGGTCAGACGTCCTCGACGAGGTCGTCGACGGCCGCCTCGACCGTGGTGATCTGGTCGGTCTGGTCGTCGACTTCGTCGGCGATCTCCGCGGTCTCCTCGGCGATCGTCTCGGCGCTCGTCACGGTCTGGTCGACCATGCTCGCGACCTCCTCGGTCGAGGCCGCCTGCTCGTCGGTGGCGGTCGCCACCTCGGCGATGCCGTCGGAGACCTCCCGCACGGCCTCGTGGATCTCCTCCAAGATGTCCATCGCCTCGTCGACCGACGAGATGCCGTGGTCGATGCGCTCGTTGTTGCGCTCCAGGCTCTCGACGGCATTTGCCGTGTCGTCCTGGATCTGGTCGACCATTCCCTCGATCTCCGTCGCGTGGCTCTGGGACTCCTCGGCGAGGCTCTTGACCTCGTCGGCGACGACGGCGAAGCCCTCGCCGGCCTCGCCGGCGCGTGCCGCCTCGATCGAGGCGTTCAGCGCGAGCATGTTGGTCTGGTCGGCGATGTCGTTGATCACCTCGACGATCTCGTCGATCTCCTGGACGCTCTCCTGGATGGTCCGCACGTCGTCTGCGACCTCGTCGGCGGCCGTCTGTATCTCCTCCATGGCCTGGCCGACCTCGCCGGCCGAAGACTGGCCCTCCTCCGCGAGTTCCTTGGCCTGCTGGCCGGCCGCGGAGACCTGTTCCGAGGATGAGGCGATCTCCTCGACGGAGGCACTCAAATTCGAAATTTCGTCGCCGACCTGCCGGACCGACTCGTGTTGTTCGGTGGCCGCCTCGCGAACCGTCTCGACGCGCGCTGCGATCTCGACCGAGGAGTCCTCGAGGTCCGCGATCGACGTCTGGATCTCGCTCGCGGCCTCGTGGTCGTAGCCCGCGTCCCGGTCGACGTCCGCCTCGGCGTCGCCGGTCCCCGGATCCTCGTCTATAGCCATGCGGGGGCCTTTCGGGCCCGTCCTCATAAACCACCGACCGCTAATTTTTGGAAGTGAGAATTGGAGGGTGTGGACTGCGTCGTCTCGGGCCCGCTCTAGAGGTCGTAGAGGTCGCCGTACTTCTCGCGGGCGTACGAGAGGAAGGGAGCGGCGTCGAGGGTCGTCCCTGTCGCCTCCCGGATCAGGTCCGGCGTCGTGTACCGGCAGCCGTGGCGGTGGACGTTCTCGTGGAGCCACTCGCGGATCGGCCCGACGTTGCCCTCCCTGACGAGGGCCGCGACGTCGCGGTCCGCGCGGACGGCGTCGTCGAGCTGGGCCGCCAGGGCACTCCCCAGCGAGTAGGTCGGGAAGTACCCGAAGCTCCCGTGGGACCAGTGGATGTCCTGGAGACAGCCCTCGCCGTCGTCAGCCGGTCGCACCCCGAGGTAGTCGTCCATCTTGTCGTTCCAGACCGCGGGCACCTCGTCGACCGCGAGGTCGCCCCGGATCAGGTCGCGCTCGATCTCGAAGCGCAGCGCGACGTGGAGGTGGTAGGTGAGTTCGTCGGCCTCGACCCGGATCAGGGTGTCCGGGTGGACGGTGTTCGCGGCCTCGTAGAGGTCGCCGGGGTCGGCGGGCGTTCCGAGGTGGTCCACGACGGTGCCGCCGAAGTACTCCCAGAACGGCCGGGACCGGGCGACGTGGTTCTCCCAGAAGCGCGACTGGGACTCGTGGACGACGAGGTCCCGGGACTGGCCCAGCGGCGTCCCGTAGTGTTCGTCGGGCAGGCACTGCGTGTACGTCGCGTGGCCGAACTCGTGGACGGTCGAGGAGAGGGCGTCGACCGGGTCGGTCGGCTTGAAGCGCGTCGTCACGCGAGCGTCGAACTGGGTGCCCGAGGAGAAGGGATGGGGCGCCTCGTCGAGTCGGCCGCGGTCCCAGTCGTAGCCCAGTGCGTCGAGGGCCGCCTCGCTCAGGGCCCGCTGGTCGTCGGTGTCGTACTCGCCGTCGAACGGCGCGGCGAGCTCCGCGTCGCTGTCGGCCACGTCCTCGATGAGCGGGACCAGGCCCTCGCGGAGGTCGGTCAGGACGGCCTCGGCCGTGTCGAGCCCGAGGTAGGGTTCGTACTCCTCGAAGAGGACCGCGTAGGGATCGCGGTCAGGGTCGATGGCGGCGGCGTACTCCCGGCGGAGGTCGACCAGGTGTTCCAGCGTGTCCGCGAACTGCGAGAAGTCGCCGGCCGCCTTGGCCTCGGCCCAGACCGGGTGGGCGTTCGAGGTGGCCTCCGAGAGTTCCTCGACGAGGTCCTCGGGGACCCGGCGTGCGCGCTCGTGCTTGCGGCGGACCTCCCTGACGACCGCCTGCTGGCCCTCGTCGAGGTCCGCGTCGGCCAGATCGTCGAGCCAGTCGGCCACGTCGTCGTCGGTCAACAACTCGTGGTGCAGGCCGGAGAGCGCCGAGCGCTGCTTCGAGCGGGCGGGCGTCCCGCCCTCGGGCATCATGACCTCCTGGTCCCACATCAGGACCGACCCGGCGTCGCCCACGTAGGTGAGCCGGCGGACGTGATCGAGAAACGCGTCGTAGTTTGCAGCCATGGCCGCCCTTCGCGCCTCCCGGTGAAAACCGTTGCCGACCCGGTCGCCGTCCCGCCCGACCTACCGCCGTGCGAAGCGTTCGGCCGTCTCGCGGTACAGGCGCTCGCACCGCTCGAGGACGGCCACCGAGACGCTCTCGTCGGCGGTGTGGGCCTCGCCCTCCTCGGCCGGACCACAGACCACGCAGGTCGTGCCGGCACCGGCGAGCCACCCGGCGTCCGACGCGTGCGGTTTGACCACGTGGGCCGGCTCGCCGTCCTGGACCGCCGCGGCGGCGTCGAGCGCGAGGTCCGCGAACGCCGCGTCCTCGCAGGCCATCGGCGGCAGGTCCTGGTCGATCCGCACGGAGACACCCTCGATGGCCTCGACCCGCGAGAAGTCCACGCGCTCGCCCGGCACCGTCCGCTCGTCGACCGTCGCCTCGCAGTGGTCGGGGATCACGTTCCAGGCGCTCCCGCCGTCGATCTCCGTGACGGCGACGCTCCCCACTACCTCGTGGCCGAGGACCTCGGTGGCCGGGTCGTCGAACTCGCGGACCAGGTCGACGGCGTCGGTCGCCCGGTAGATGGCGTTCTCGCCCTGCTCGACCAGGCTGGCGTGCGTCGTCGTCCCCTCGGCGACGATCGTCGACCCGCGCCGGCCCTTGTGTGCGATCGCGACGTCGGTCGCGCCGGGTGCGGAGTAGCCCGTCGACCCCTCGCCGACGACGGCGTAGTCGGGGGCGAAGCCGTCGTCGATGGCGGCCCGGGCGCCCTCGCCCCCCAGTTCCTCGCCGACGAAGGAAGCGAAGACCAGTTCGACGGACGGACCGCCGTCGGCCCCGCTGACCAGGTCGGCGTCGCGGAAGGCGAACATGGCGGCGGCGACCGCACCCTTCATGTCCGCCGTGCCGCGGCCGTAGAGGCGGCCGTCGCGCTGCTCGATGACGTACTCGCCGCCGTCGGTCACCTGCGGGTCGTCCGGCGGGACGACGTCGTGGTGGCCGACGAGCGCGAGGGAGGGGGCCGTCCCGTCGGTCGCACCCCCGCGCGCGAACACGTTGCCGTGGTCGTCCCGGCTGACGGTGGCGTCCGTCTCGGCCCGGAGCCAGTTCTCGATGGCGTCCCCGGCGGCGGTCTCGTCCTCGTGACTGGGGATCGCCACGAGTTCGCGGGTCAGCGCCTCGACGTCCATGCGCCCCCATCGGGGCCCGGGCCTTTCTAGCTCACGAACAGGCGCCGGTCCGCCCGCTCGTGGCGCGCCGCGGCGACGTCGATCAGCGGCGCGAACGAGCGCATCTCCGCGACGGTGCGGTCGGCGCTCGTCTCGACAGCCTCGGCCATGACGGGCTGGAGGTCGACGAGGACGCGCTGGGCGGCGGTGTGGCCGAACGAGCAGAGTCGCTGGGCTGCGCCGAGCATGTCCGAGCAGAAGGCGTGACAGTGGAGTCGACAGGCCCGCTCGGCGTCGATGCCCGCAGTCGCCGCCACGACGCCGAGGACGACCGGGTAGTGGCCCGGCGGATCGCGGGCGACGTAGTCGGACAGCACCGGCGCCTCGCGGGTCGCCAGCCAGAGGTCACAGAGGCGGGCACCCGACCGCGTCGCGCTCTCGCGGAACTCGCGCTGGAGCGTCGTCGCGTGGAGGCGCTCGTCGATCCGGACGAGGTCGGCGGCGTCCTCGTCGAGCGCCGCACCGTTGGCCGCCCGGAGTGCGACCAGGTCACAGGGGCCGACCTGCCGGCGGAGGTACGCCGCGAGGACGGGTTCGAGGTCCTCGGCGTCGCTCACCGTGCCGTCAGCGACGAACTGTTCGAGGGCGTAGGACGACGAGTAGCCACCGACCGGGAGGAAGGAGTCCGCGAGCTGGAACGCCGTCAGGTCCGGGTGGTCGTCACTCATCGGCCCTCACCGTTTGCGTCGTCGCCGCTGTGGTGCTCGTGCGCGTGTGTGGTACCGTGCTGGTGGTCGTGAGAGTGTCCGTGGTCGTGGGCGTGTCCGTCGTGACCGTGGTCGTGGACCTGGCCGTCGGGCCCGTGACCCGACCCGTCGTCGAACAGGCCCGGCGAGACCGACTCGCGGTCGAGCGTGGCCCCCGCTGGCAGGTGGGGCTCGACGGTCGCGGCCATTCGCTCGTCGGATTCCGTGGCGGGAAAGAGGACCTGCTCGTCCCGGACGGCCATGTCCCAGTGGCGGTTCCCCGCGGCGTGGCCGAGGGCGACGGCGGTCGTGAGGTCCCCATCCGCGTCCGCGAGGTCGACGACCAGCGCCTCGATCGGTTCGAGGGCGACTCGCAGGAGCGGCCCGTCCGCGTCGCCGGTCGAAAGCAGGTCGCCGGCCCGCAATGTTCGCGCCAGCACGACGCCGACCTCCGTTCCGGCGTCGGTCGTCGCGCGAAACCGCGAGCGACGCCGCTGGTCGTCGTCGACCGTCACGGAGGCTGGGTCGGCCACGGCAGCACGGGCGGCGACGGCCTCGTCGTCCACGTTTCCTTCGTAGGTGTCGAAGACCTCCATGGTCACAGTCGCCTCGGTGGGAGCGGGGCGTCCAGCAGTTCCCGGCGGGCGACGCCCCACGCCTCGCGGAGCGCCGCTCGGACCGGCTCGCTCGTCTCCCCCAGGGCCCGGACGAGGACGCCAGCGCCGTCGGGAAGCGTCGTCGCGCCCGCGTCGACCGTGCCGACGGACCGCTCGGGTCCGTCTTCGGTCACGGCGTCGTGGACGGCGTCGCTCAGCGCGGCCGCGTCGGCGCCGGGGGCGACGACGAACAGCGTCCCGACGACGGTGTGGTCGCCGAGAACCCCGGGAACCTGGGGCGACCGTTCGGCGGGTTCGAGGTGTGTCGCGTCGGTCGCGAGGAGGTCGCCCTCGGCGTCGCGCACGTCGGTCCGCGAGACGAACCGCTCGAAGTCGAAGCACTCCCCGCGGGCGAGGCGACCGGGCACGACGACGTCGCCGACGACGGCGGTGGCGTCGGCCGCGACCGAGAGCGTCGTCGACCGACAGAACCGGGAGTCGGGGTGCAGCAGCGTCGGCTCCGGGAGGTACTCCAGGTGGCCGCCAGCGTCCACCGACAGCGTCACGTGCTCGCTGGCGTAGTTGCAGTCCATGGAGTAGACCTTGGTCGACGCGCTTGTACCCACGTAGGCAATCGCGTCCTCGGCGACCTCGACGGTCACGTCGCGGCGGTCGCCCTGCGCGATTCCGCCCGTCGGGGACTGGACGACGACGGTCGCGGCGTCGTCGATGGGGTCCGAGTCGAGCGTCCCGGCGACGTGGAAGGGGGCCTGCGCGAAGTCTCGGACGAGTTGTGTCCCCGCGCTTCCGGCGGCGAAGCGGAGTTCGAGGCGGCCGTCCTTCCCCGGCGATCCCGGTGCAGCCTGCGGGACGGATTCGCTGGCGTAGGCCTCGAACCCCCGGGGTACGTCGGCGGCCATCTACGCGAACAGTACCCCCTTGCGGACGTGGTCCAGGACCGAGTCGACGCCCTCGCCGGTCTTGCAGTTCGTCATCACGAACGGGCCGTCCCTGACGGTGCGCGCGTCGCGTTCGATGGTCCCGAGGTCCGCGCCGACGTGTTCGGCCAGGTCGGTCTTGTTGACGACGAGCAGGTCGCAGTCGACGACGCCGGGCCCGCGCTTGCGCGGGATGTCGTCGCCCTCGGCGACGCTGATGACGTACAGCGAGTAGTCGGCGAGTTCGGGATTGAAGGTCGCGGCGAGGTTGTCGCCGCCGCTCTCGACGAGCACGAGGTCGAGGTCCGGGTGGTCCTCGAGGAAGGCGTCGATCTGCGCGAGGTTCATCGAGGGATCCTCGCGGATGCCCGTATGCGGGCAGGCGCCGGTCTCCACGCCGGCCACGAGGTCCGGCGGGACGACGCCGTCGAAACGCTCCCGGAGGGCGTTGGCGTCCTCCTGGGTCAGGATGTCGTTGGCGATGACGCCGACCTCGAGCCCATCTTCGCGGAGACGCGGGACGAGTTCCGCCAGGAGCGACGTCTTGCCGGACCCGACCGGACCGCCGACGCCGACCGTCGCGACGTCGCGGTGCGTGAGGCTCACGATTCGGCCTCGCTCGGTTTCTCGGATGCCTCGGCCGGGTCGTCTGCGTCGCTGGTGCCGACGCTGTCCGACCGGATCGGGTCGTGGACCGTCACGAGCTTCGTGCCGTCGGGGAAGACGGGCTCGACCTGGATCATGTCGATCATCTCGGGAACGCCATCCATGACGTCCTCGCGGCCGAGCAACTGGGAGGCGCCGGCGCGGATTTCCGCGACCGACTGGCCCTCGCGCGCCCGCTCGACGCACCAGTCGCTGATGTAAGCCACCGCCTCCGGGTGGTTCAGCACGACGCCGCGGTCCATGCGGCGCCGCGCGAGCTCTGCGGCCGTGAAAGTCAGCAGCCGTTCCTCCTCTTTCGGTGTCAGGTTCATAGCATGTACCGCTGGGCCAGTGCGATCTCCTCGCTCGGTTCGCAGGTGACGTGCTCGCCGTCGACGCGGACGGCGAAGGTTTCGGGGTCGATCTCGATGTCGTCGGGGCAGTAGTCGTTGTGGACCATCGCGTCCTTGCCGGGCGTTCGCGGCCCCTCGACGGGGACGACCGGCGTGTCGAGGTCGTAGGCTTCGGCGATGTCCCGGTCGGCGGCGGCCTGGCTCGTGAACGTCAGCGAGAGGGCCTGCTTCGCCGACCCCATCGCGCCGGCGCGGGGCCGCTGTTTGACCGGCTCGCAGGTCATCAGCGACCCGTTGGCCTCGCCCATCTCGCTGTAGACCGGGAAGCCGCCCTTGAACGTGACCGACGGTTTGATCCCGAAGAACGCGGGGTCCCAGAGGACCAGGTCTGCGAGCTTCCCCGGCTCCAGCGAGCCGACGTGCTCGTCGATGCCGGCCGTGATGGCCGGGTTGATGGTGTACTTCGCCACGTAGCGCGTGATGCGAGCGTTGTCGCCGGGCTCGCCCTCGTCCGCGGGGAGGGTACCGCGCTGGCGCTTCATCTTGTCCGCTGTCTGCCAGGTTCGGCAGACGACCTCGGCCATCCGACCCATCGCCTGGGAGTCCGAGGTCATCATCGAGATGGCCCCGAGGTCGTGGAGGACGTCCTCGGCCGCGATGGTCTCCGCGCGGACGCGTGATTCGGCGAAGGCCACGTCCTCCGGGATGTCCGGGTCGAGGTGGTGACAGACCATCACCATGTCGAGGTGCTCGTCGAAGGTGTTGACCGTGTAGGGCATCGAGGGGTTCGTCGACGAGGGGAGGACGTTCGGGTCGCCGACCAGTTCCATGATGTCCGGCGCGTGGCCCCCGCCCGCGCCCTCGATGTGGAACAGGTGGATGGTCCGGCCGTCGATGGCCGCCGCCGTGTTCTCGAGGAACCCCGCCTCGTTGAGGGTATCCGTGTGCATCGCGACCTGGAGGTCCATCTCATCGGCGACCGAGAGGCACGTGTCGATAGCCTCGGGCGTCGAACCCCAGTCCTCGTGGAGTTTGAGTCCGCATGCGCCTGCGCGAGCCTGCTCGCGGAGCGGTTCGGGTTCACTGGCGTTGCCCTTGCCGTAGTAGCCCACGTTGACGGGCCAGTCCTCGGCCGCGCGGAGGAACAGCTCGATGTTCCGAGGGCCGGGCGTACACGTCGTCGCGCCGCCACCGAAGCCGCCGCCGAGCATCGTCGTGACGCCCGATGCCAGCGCGTGGTCGACGAGCTGGGCGGAGTTGAAGTGGACGTGGACGTCCAGCGCGCCGGGCGTGACTATCTTGCCCTCTGCCGGGTAGACGTCCGTGCCAGGCCCGACCACGAGTTCGGGATCGACGCCGTCCATCGTGTCCGGGTTCCCGGCCTTGCCGACGCCGGCGATTCGGCCGTCGCGGATGCCAAGGTCGCCGGCGACGACGCCGAGGATCGGGTCGATCACGGTCGCGTTCGTCACGACGTAGTCGAGCGCGCCCTCCTCGTTGGTCGCCCCGGGGTTCAAGCCGAGGCCGTCGCGGAGCGTCTTGCCGCCCCCGAAGACGGCCTCGTCGCCGGGGGTGCGGTAGTCCTGCTCGACTGCGGCGAACAGTTCGGTGTCGCCCAGTCGAACGCGGTCGCCGACCGTCGGGCCGTAGAGGTTCGCGTAGTCCTCGCGGGGGACGTCCCGGCTCACGACTCCTCGCCCTCCGTCGTCAGGAAGCCCGCCTCCCGGAGCCGCGCCAGCACGGCCGTCGGCTCGTCGACGGGCCCGTCGGTCATCCCGTTGAGGCCCTGGACCCTGTGCGTCCCGCCGAAGGCGACGAGGTCGACGGTCGTCTCCTCTCCCGGTTCGAAGCGGACCGCCGTGCCGGCCGGGATGTCGAGGCGCTTCCCGACCGCGGCCTCGCGGTCGAAGGTGAGCGCCGCGTTTGCCTCTGCGAAGTGAAAGTGCGACCCGACCTGCGCCGGGCGGTCCCCGGTGTTCGCCACGGTGACGGTCGCCGTCTCGCGACCCTCGTTGATCGTCACCGAACCGTCGGCTGGCAGGACCTCGCCCGGGACGAGCGTGTCGGTCACGGGCCACCTCCGGCGCGACCGTGAGTTTGTGACAAAAGGGCGCAGTCAGCGTCTGTACCCATCATATCGTTCACTCTGCTGGCGTGTATCGGCCACGATGTAATAAGATACCGCGGGAGAGACAATACTTGCCAAATCGGCAATGCCCTTGTCCCCCGTGGGCGGACGGTCGAAGGGATGAGACGAACACACTGCCGTCACCGAGCAGTCCCGTCGCGGATCCCCGGGGGCGGCGAGCGATGAGCGTAACGTACCTCGGTGCGCTGGCGACGGCCGGCGCGCTCGGCGTGACCCACGCCCTCGAACCGGACCACGTCGCCGGCATCTCCTCGCTGACGAGCCGGTACGGCGACGCCCGCCTGTCGGCGCTCGTGGGCGTCTGCTTCTCGGCCGGCCACGTGGCCCTGGTCGTCGTCTGGCTCGGGCTCGCCGCCCTCGTCCTCGGGAACGCCGCCTTCCCGGCGATCCTCGACACGCTGGGCACGGTCGTCGTCTCGGTTGCGCTTGGCGTCTTCGGCGCACTGCTCGCGATCCGGGGCTATCGCGCCGCTGCCAGCGCTCACGCACACGACCGGGCGCACGACCACGAGCACCGCGACCCGCACGTCCACCTCCCGCTGGTCGGTGGACACGATCACACGCACGGGACGCGCGCGTACCTCAAGACCGGCCTCGTGGGCGCGCTGTTCACGCTGTCGCCGCCGCTCTCGATGATCGCCTTCCTCGGGACGGTCATTCCCGCACAGGGGGTCCCCGCCGCGGGACTGTCGGTGGCCGCCTACGCCGTCGGCATCACCGCGACGATGGCCCTCGTCGGTGCCGGCGTCGGCGGCCTGTTTGGCCTCTCCCGGCGCCACGACCGTGCCTTCGGCGTGCTTCGCCTCGTCACCGGCGTCGCCGTCGTCGCCCTGGCGGCGTCGCTCGGCGCGTCCGTACTGGCTCCCGTCGTCTGACAGCCGGCGCGCCCCCCTCCCTTCATCTCCCGAATGGGGGCCGTCCACATTTCAGCGCCGGACCGCCACGCCGTGGTTTGGATCTTCGGGTACGAGTCGGAGAAATCCGGATTGTTTCCACGAAGGGGCAGGATCTGCCCGGTCCGCGCTACGAGCGTCCACAGTCGACGGGTCTCTCGTGACGCCGGGCCCCTTCGTTACGTTAGTAATCGTCTTATCCCCCGTATTTTTGCTGTATTTGTAGTATATAGGAGGTATCTACAGTATACCTTAAACTATATTGTGAATAGGTGGACGTTCACCATCTCCCTTAGGGAAGGGTTTTGTAGGGCCCTCTCGAGCCAGGAACTGTTCGGTACACATGAGAGATCGTCCAGATATCGCGGGTGGAAGTTGTAACGTGCAGAGCTACTCGGCGTTCGAGGCCACTGATCGCGGTGAGAATTCGGGGGAAGTACGATGAACGGCGACAGAAATCTCTCCCGGCGAGACGTGTTGTCCGCAGCCGGGGGAACGGCCGCCGCGCTCGGCCTGGCGGGCTGTCTCGCGGGCGACGGCGGCGGCGGTGGGAGTGGCGGTGACGGGGGCGATGGCGGCGGCGATGGGGACAGTGGCGGCACGACCGGCAACGGCACAGACACGATGACCATCGGCGTCCTCGAGGACCGCTCGGGGAACTTTTCGCTGGTGGGGACGCCAAAGCACAAGGCCAGCATGCTCGCCATCGAGGAGATAAACGCCGACGGCGGCATCATGGGCCACCAGATCGAGACCTTCGCGCCCGACCCGCAGTCGGACAACCAGCGCTACCAGCAGCTCACGCGCCGGGCCATCCAGCAGGAGGACGTCGACGTCCTCTGGGCAGGCTACTCCTCGGCGACACGGGAGTCCATCCGGCCGATCATCGACGAACACGACCAGCTGTACTTCTACACGACCCAGTACGAGGGCGGGGTCTGTGACCACAACGTCTTCGCCGTCGGGCCGACCGCGCGCCAGCAACTCGGCAGCGTCCTGCCGTACCTCCGCGAGGAGTACGGGCCGAAGATCTACACCATCGCTGCCGACTACAACTTCGGCCAGCTCTCGGCGGACTGGGTGAAGGTCCTGGCAAACGAAAACGACGCGGAGGTCATCGGCGAGGAGTTCATCCCGCTGTCGGAGTCGGGCTTCTCCTCGACGATCAACCGCATCCAGGAGGCCGACCCCGACTTCGTGATGTCGATGCTCGTCGGCAACAACCACACCGCCTTCTACGAGCAGAAGGCCTCGGCCGGCCTGGACGTCCCCATCGGGACCTCGACGGCGATGGCCCAGGGCTACGAGCACCGCCGGCTCGACCCGCCGGCGATGGCCAACATCTACGCCGGGGTCAACTACATGGAGGAGGTCCCGACGGCCCGGAACACCGACGAGGGCGGCTTCGTCGACCGGTACTACGAGATGTACCCGGACGCGCCCTACCTCAACGAGGAGGCCGAGACGAACTACTTCAGCACGTATATGTACAAGCAGGCGGTCGAGCAGGCCGGCACCTTCGAGCAGGAGGAGGTCAAGGCCGCGCTAGAGTCGGGAATCTCCTACCCCGCTCCGGAGGCCCCGGAGGGCGAGGAGATCAGCCTCGTCCCCGAGACCCACCACGTCGACCATCACATGTGGGTGATGAAGTCCGACGAGGAGCACAACGTCACGGCCGTCGACGACCGCGTCATCCCCGAGACCTTCCTCAAGGACACGGTCGGCTGTGACCTGACCGCCGAAGACGAGGAGACCCAGTACACGCCACAGGACTACTACGAGGAGGCGGGGTGACATGGTCAATGGCCTGAACCTGCTGTTCCAGTTCGTCAACAGCTTCCCGCGAATCGTGCTGGCAGCGGCGGGGCTGGCCATCATCTTCGGCATCATGGGCGTGATCAACCTCGCCCACGGGGAGTTCATCATGGTCGGCGCGTACGGGACGACCCTGAGCGCGAACGCGGGACTGCCCCTGCCGCTCGCGATGGTGGTCGGCGTCGTCGCGGCCGCGGTCGTCGGCGTGATCGTCGAGCGGTCGATCATCTCCGGCGCCGTGCCGAACTGGGTGGCCCAGCGGACTATCGGCCGCCCCGTCGTCAAGCCGATGTACGACCGCCTGCTCGACTCGATGGTCGCCACCTGGGGCCTGAGCCTCATCATGATCGAGGGGGCGCGCGTGGTCTTCGGCAACTCGCTGCCGGCCATCGGGACGCCGCTGGGCGCCATCAACTACGGCGCCGGCTACTCCACCTCGATGTACAGCGTCGTCCTCGCGGTCGCCAGCATCGCGACCATCGGGGTCGTCTACCTGCTGTTCACGCGGACGAGCTACGGGATGCGTGCCCGCGCGACCATCCAGAACGAGGACATGGCCAACGCCCTCGGCGTCGACACCGAGCGGACGTACATGACCACGTTCGCCGTCGGCTCCGGGCTGGCCGGGCTGACGGGCGCGCTGTACGCGCCGACGCTCAGCATCGGGCCGGGGCTGGGCACCTCGTTCCTGCTCGAGTCGTTCGTCGCCGTCGTCGTCGGCGGGACGAACGTCATAGTGGGGACGCTGCTCGGCGGCGGCGTGCTCGGGTTCATCAACGCCGCGTTCTCGAACCTGTATGGCACCTTCGCGGGCCGGATCGCCATGCTGGTCTTCGCCATCGTCGTCCTGCGATTCCTCCCGCGGGGCGTCACCGGCCTCGTCGAGACGATCCGCGACCGTCGGGGGGTGAGCTGAGTGGCGACCGAGACCGCCGGCTCCGTCGAGGCATCGACGGGCGGGCCCCTCGCTCGGATTCGGAACGCGCTCGAAGGGCCCAACACGGTCGGCGCGTCCCGCACGTTCTGGGTCGGCTTCCTGCTCGTTGCGGGCGTCTTCGCCGCCTACCCGTTCCTGTTCGGGGCCTTCGGCTCGGTACAGTTCGCGCTGTACTACGCCTACGTCTTCCTCGGCCTGAGCCTCTCGCTCGTCTGGGGGTACGGTGGCATCCTGAGCTTCGGCCAGGTCGCGTTCTTCGGCGTCGCCGGCTACGTCTTCGGGATCGTGACACTAAACGTGACCAGCCCGCTCGGCATCACGGCCGGGCTCCTGGGGGGCGTCCTCGCTGGCGCACTCGGGGCTTTCCTGCTGGGCTACTTCATGTTCTACGGCGGCGTCACCGACGTCTACGTCACCATCATTACGCTCGTGACCGCGATGGTCCTGCACACGTTCATGGGCCAGACCGCCGGGAGTGAGTGGTCCATCGGCTCGGCTGCGCTGGGCGGCTTCAACGGCATGCCCGGCATCCCGAGCCTCGAGTTCGGCGTGGGCGAGACCGCCATCGCGTTCACCGGGTCGTGGTTCTACTGGCTCCTGTTCGCACTGGTGCTGGTCACCTACCTCGGCCTGCGCGTTTTCGTCAACTCCGACTTCGGCCGCGTCGCGGTCGCTATCCGGGAGGACGAGGACCGCACGCGGATGTTCGGCTACGACGTCAAGCGCGTGAAGCTGATCATGTTCACGATCGGCGGTGGCCTGGCCGGCCTCGGCGGCGTGATGTTCACCGTCTGGGGGAGCTACATCGACCCGAGCGTCTTCTCGCTTGCCTTCGCAGCGCTGCCCGTCGTCTGGGTGAGCGTCGGCGGACGCGAGAGTCTGCTCGGCGCGATCGTCGGGACCGTCGCGGTCTCGTACCTCAACGAGTGGCTCAGCGTCAACGCCGCGGACTTCGCGCTCATCATCATCGGCGCGCTCCTGCTCGGCGTCATCATGTTCCTGCCCGACGGCGCTATCCCGCGCATCGAGGCCGTCGTCGACGAGCACTGGCCGCGCTCCGGGTCCGCGTCCTCGACGGCCGAACCCGCTGGGGAGGCCAAATCATGAGCGCCGACGAAGCGGGCGGCGACGACGCCGACGCCCACGTCAAGGAGGGCAGTCGCTACCCGAACGTCAAGCAGAGCCGCGCCCAGATCCAGACCGGCGGCGGCACCGACACGCTGCTCCAGACCGACGGCCTCGTCAAGAGTTTCGGCGGCTTCCGGGCCGTCGACGAGGTCGACCTGAGCGTCGCCGAGGGCGAACTCCGGTGTCTCATCGGCCCCAACGGCGCCGGGAAGTCGACGCTGCTGAAGCTCATCACCGGGGCCCACAGCGCGACCGAGGGCCACGTCTACTACGACGGCGCCGACATCACGGACCTCGATCCCCACGAGCGCATCCGGCGGGGCATCAGCATGAAGTTCCAGGTGCCCAGCGTCTACGGCGGGCTCACGGTCCGGGAAAACATGCGCCTCCCGCTCCAGCAGTACCTGAGCGGGGCCGAACGCGACGAGCGAATCGCCCGGTCCCTGGAGGAAATCGGCCTGGCGGACCGCGCAGACACCACGGTCAGCGACCTCGCGCACGGCCAGCAACAGCGCCTGGAGATCGCCATGGCCGCCGCACTGGAGCCCGACCTCCTCCTGCTCGACGAACCCGTGGCCGGCCTCTCCGTCGAGGAGCGCGACCGGATCGCCGACCGGATCCGCACCCTCAACGAGGAGCAGGGCATCGCCTTCGTCGTCATCGAGCACGACACCGACTTCGTCGGGGCCATCGCCGACGAGGTGACCGTGCTCCACCAGGGCGAAATCTTCCGGGAGGGCCCGATCGAGGAGATCGAGGCCGATCCGGCGGTCAAGCGCATCTACCTCGGAGGTGAGTCCGATGGCGATGCTTGAACTCGATGGCGTCACCGCCGGGTACGACACGACGCCCGTCCTGCGGGACGTGAATTTCGGCGTCGAGCGCGGCGAGATCGTCGGCGTCGTCGGCAAGAACGGCGTCGGCAAGACGACGCTGATGCGGACCGTCATTGGGCTGGTCGAGCCCATGTCGGGGACGATCACCTACGACGGCGAGGACCTGACCGACGCCCCCGCGAACGAGCGCGCGCGGGCCGGCATCGGCTACATCCCCCAGGGCCGCGAGGTCTTTCCGGAGTTGACCGTCGAGCAGAACCTCCGGATGGGGACGTACGTCAACGCCGACGGCGACGAGACGCTGTTCGACGCCGTGTACGAGTACTTCCCCATCCTGGAGGAGCGCGCAAACCAGGACGCGGGGACCCTCTCCGGCGGCCAGCAGCAGATGCTCGCCATCGGGCGCGCGCTGGTCGCGGACCCGGACTTGCTCCTGCTCGACGAGCCCTCGGAGGGCATCCAGCCCTCCATCGTCCAGCAGATCAGCGAGGACATCCAGGCGATCAACGACGACCTCGGCACCACGGTGCTGTTCGTCGAGCAGAACCTCGGCGTCATCCGCCGCATGGCCGACCGCTGTTACGCGATGGACCGCGGCGAACTCGTCGAGGAACTCGACCGGGCGACGCTCGACGACGAAGCGGCGCTGGCGAAGTACCTGGCGGTCTGAAGATGGGTACTCATCTGCCATCCCCCATGAAACTTGTAGAAATTCAATATCGAGTTCATAAAACTATTCGGTGAGAGAGATATTTATTCTCCGCTGTGATTAGCAGCTATGTCAATCAACCCAATGGAGACATTGATTCTTCATTTCTCCCAGTATATGACGGGAAAACTTGGTCGCGACGACTGGAAAACCATCACAAGAGAATTCGGAACTCGTGAGATTGCAGCAGACACAACGAGATTTTATCGAAGTAAGTATTTCGGAGATGAAGATGAGGCAGATCGTACAATTCAGTTCTTAGACGAAGTCCTTGCCCAAGATGAACAAGTTGCCATGAGATTAATGAAGCGAGCATATGACATGACTGGGGGAGCGGATAGTGACGAGATAGAAAAATATCCCACACTTTCTGCACTGGAACAAGATGACATGCAAAATAATAGCCTAGATATTACTGACTTTCCAGTAAAAGTTGATTCATTTATAGAAATTGATAGTGTGTCAGGTGAGTTCTACCCAGAACTGATCCAGAATATCAATCGGTGCTATCGGACAGGTATTTATGATGCTTCTCTCGTCCTTACGAGGAAACTCCTGGAGAATTTACTGATTGACATTCTTCGTAGCCAGTATGGAACAGACCGGATTGAAATCTACTACGATACAGATAGAAAACAATTTCAGCCATTTTACGAACTAGTATCCAGTTTTGAAAGCAATATAGAGGACTTTCATCATTACTCAACCGAAATTGATGGGGGATTAATCGAAGACCTGAATTCATTTAGAAAGACTGCGAACCGAGGAGCCCACTCATTGGAAGTTAATATTTCGGATGACGAGATCAATCGATACGGAGAGAAGGCTACAAAGACTGCTCGTATCCTCTTTCGTATTAAAAGATTGGCCTGAATTCGCAAATTAAGTAAAATCCCAAACAATAATTGAGTCGAAAATTTTGATTTGGTAGGCGAATACTCGGGTATGTGAATATATTCACATTTATATGAGGGGTTTTGTAATGCGAAAGTTTCCGGGAAGGGAGGTAGAGGGACAAAATGCGGCGGTAATTTGCTGTCTATGCGCGCCAGTAGTCGATGGCCCGAAAGACCACGTACAGCACGGCGTTCAGGACGCCGACGAGGCCCAGGACGGTGCCGAGCCACTGGCCGACGATTGCGATGATGGAACTCCCGTAGCCGAAGTTTCCGATCACGAACGTCGCGAAGGCAGCGAGCACGCCCCAGATCAGGAGGATCGCCGCGATGCGGGCTCCCTCTTCGAGGTAGGTTCGGACGGGTAGTGCGTCTGGAGTGGTGGAGGGACTCACGGTCGAGGCTGGACCAGCGGCCGGAAAAGCGTTCCCGTTCGGGCGCTTCGGGGGCCTTATCAGTGAACGACGGCTAGAACCGGCCATGGAACTGGTTCCGGACACGAGCGTCGTCGTCGACGGGCGCGTCTCCGAGCGCGTCGAGGACGGCGAGTTCGCCGACGCCACCATCGTGGTCCCCGAGGCGGTCGTCGGCGAACTGGAGTCACAGGCGAACGACGGGCGGGCGACGGGGTGGGAGGGCCTGGCCGAACTCCAGCGCCTGGTCGACCTGGAGGCCGACGGGACGATCGACGTCGAGTACGTCGGTCGCCGCCCGGAGGCCATCGAGAAGCGCGACGCCGGCGAGGGGGAAATCGACGCGCTGATCCGCGACATCGCCGGCGACCGCGGCGCGACTCTCCTCACGAGCGACGACGTCCAGGCCGAGGTCGCCCGGGCCAAGGGGCTCGCGGTCGAGTTCATCGAGCCCCGGGGTCGGACGGTCGAACGCCTCGCCCTCGAGGAGTACTTCGACGAGACGACGATGAGCGTCCACCTCAAGGTCGGGGTCGCGCCGATGGCCAAGCGGGGCTCAATCGGCGACATGCACTACGAGACGATCCGGGAGGAACCCCTGGCGGAGGCGGACCTGCTGGACATCGCGGCGGACGTCGAAGAGAGCG
>Ga0207755_100177_pt1 | contig 39238 bp, 36 predicted proteins | sample A23P2SouthBayCA_FD_187734 | JGI IMG/M metagenome (GOLD analysis project Ga0207755, IMG submission 187734) | Aerobic enrichment media microbial communities from Bioluminiscent Bay, La Parguera, Puerto Rico - A23 P2 (SPAdes) | ecosystem: Environmental > Aquatic > Marine > Unclassified ...
GGGTGGATCCCGGTCGAACAGCCCGTGGTCGAGGGCGAGATCGTCCCGCTGGTGACCGCTAACGAGGTCGGCGACGACGAGGGGATCTCGATGAACTTCGGCAGCGGCGTGTCGATCGGTGGCTGGCACAGCGTCGACGCGGACGTCGTGCGAGACCGGATCGTCCCGCTGATCGAGGACCACCGCGTCCCAGACGAAGACGACTGAGCGAGCACGGATCGGCATCGTCGTGCGCCGCCCAGTCGTGCGTCCGTTCGGCTACAGCCCGGTCGGGTGGTCGACGAATGCCGTCTCCAGGCCCCACTCCGCCGCGAGGTCCTGCAGGGCGCGGACGCCGAAGGTTTCGGTCGCGTAGTGGCCGGCGAGGTAGACGTTGAGGCCGGCCTCGCGGGCCTCGTGGTAGAGCCGGTGTTTCCCCTCGCCGATGACCAGGGCGTCGGCGCCGCTCTCGACGGCCTCGTCGAGCCAGTCCGCGCCCGCGCCGGTCACGATAGCCACGTCCTCGACTGTCTCGGGGCCGGAGTCGAGCACCGTCACCGGCCGCCCGCCCGTGTCGAGGTCGGCAGCCAGTGTCTCCGCCAGTTCGTCGCGGGCTGCGGGCTCGGGCAGGTGGCCGCGCTGACCGATGTGGACGGGGCCGAGTTCGCCGAACGGTTCGCGCCCTTCGAGGCCGAGCGTGTCGGCGAAGCCCGCCGCGTTGCCGAGTTCCTGGTGCCCGTCGAGCGGGAGATGCGCGGCATAGAGCGCGACGTCGTTCTCGACGAGCGGAGCGATCCGGCCGTACTGGCGGCCGGTCACGCGCTCGATCCCGCCGAAGGAGACGCCGTGGTGGACGACGAGCAGGTCGGCGTCGCGGTCCGCCGCGGCCTCGGCCGTGGCCGCGACGCCGTCGACGGCGAACGCGACCGTCTCGACGCGTTTCTCGTCGGGCCCGACCTGGAGCCCGTTCGCGCTCGCGTCGACGTCGGCGTACTCCGCGAGCGCGAGCCTGTCGTCGAACCGCTCGCAGATCGTGGTGAGGTCCATACCCGGCGCTTCGCTCGTCGGGGTCGTAGTGGTTGCGGGTCGCTCGCGGACGGGGGTGGGTCGCTCGCGGGCAACGGCAGGTCGGGATGGGGAGAGAAGAGGGCCGCTACAGTTCGCCGCCGACGAGCTGGCCGTCCTCCTCGTGGATGAGCTCGTGCTGGACGGCCAGGTCGAGCACCTTCTCGCAGTCCTCCCGGGAGATCTGGTAGGCGCTCGCGGCGACGGTGACGAACTCCTCCTTGTCGACCGGGAACTCCCGATTCTCGAGCAGCCGCATCACCTTCGTGTTCTCCAGGCGCGACATCGAGACGTCCGGCGTGGGCTCGCCACTTCCACCGCTGCCGCTGCCGCCACTGTCGCCCCCACCGCCGCTGTCGCCCCCACCGCCGTTGTCGCCGTTCCCGCCGGTCGCCTCGTCACTGTCACCCTCGCTAGCGTCGCGCCCGCCGTTCTCACCGCTCTCGTCGCCGGACTCCGCAGCTGAAGACGAGCTGTCACCACCGGCCTCGTCTGCGCTCGCGGACTCGCTCGCTCCGTTTCGCTGTTCGTCCTCGCGGCGCCAGCCCGCCCCGCGAGAGTCGCTATACTTGCGCTTTTTCTCGTCCGAGTCGTCCCGGAGCGTCGGACTCGTGGGGCCACCGTCGTCGTCGCGGCGGAACCCGGCGCCCCGCGATTCGGTGTACTTGCGCTCCTTTCGCTCCGAATCGTCGTCGTCGGTCGCGGTGTCGTCCGCGGCGTCGTCGCTCGATTCGGCGCGCTCGGCCGACGCTCCGTCGGTGTCGGATTCGGCCGGCGCGTCGTCGCCGACCGACTGGAGCACGTCCTCGTCGTCGCCGAGCGTCGATTCGAGCGACGCGTCGTCCGCGGCGGCGTCGCTCCCGTCGGTGTCAGGAGCGGCCTCGGAGCCGGTACCGGAGGCGACGTCGCGTTCGACGGCGGCGACGACCGATTCGAAGACGGCGTCGAGTTTCCGGGCGCAGGTGTCACAGAGCACGACCGTCTGGTCGGGGTCCCCGGTCCGGAGTCGGTCGGGGACGACCGGGTACTCGTCTAGCGAGGCGTCGAGCGCAGTACTACAGAAGTAACACGAGGACAGCGTGTCCATGTCCACCCGCACGCGAGCGACCGACGTAAAACGGTCGGTGGCCGCCCGGCCGGCCTGGCGCGGGCAGTCGCACCCGACGAGCGCCGCGAGCGTCGGTCCCGCTCACGCGTCGGCGTGGTCGTAGACGAACCGTCTGAGGAGTTTCGCCGCGAGCACGGCCGCCTGCCCGTCGTCGCGGTCGTTCACCTCGACGACGTCGAACCCCTCAGCGTGGGGCGCGACCCGGCGGACCAGGTTTCGCCCCTCCCGCGGCGTCAGCCCGAACGGCTCCTTCGTGCCAGTCCCCGGCGCGTAGCCGGGGTCGAAGCCGTCGATATCGACGCTCAGATAGACGGATTCGTCCGCATCGAATCCGGGGGTCCAGTCGCCCGCGTTCTCGGGGGCGACGACGGTCACGTCGGCCTCGCCCGCACGCTCCCACTCGGCTTCGCTACCGGTGCGCGCGCCGACGACGACGGCGCGGTCGGCGACGTCGAGGGCGTGGCGGGTCACCGTCGCGTGACTCAGCGGGTCGCCGGCGTAGGACTCCCGCAGGTCGAGGTGGGCGTCGAGACAGACGAACACGTCGGGGTCGACGGCGCGGACGCCCGCCACGGTGACGGTGTGCTCGCCGCCGACCACCAGCGGAACTGCACCGTCCCTGCGGGCGTCGCGGAGCGTCCCTTCGAGGAAGGTGAGGTACTCGTCGGTGTCGGCGGTCGGGCCGAAATCGCCGCGGTCGGCGACGGCGAGGTCGGTGAAGCGACTGTCGGTATGGTGGTCGTAGTCATCGAAAGCGGCGGCGTAGCGGCGGACCCGATCCGGACCGAATCGCGCACCGGGCTCGAAGGAAGTGGAGGCGTCGAGCGGCGCGCCCACGAGAACGTACGCCGCGTCGGCCGGGTCGGCGTCCGCGCCGGGGAACATCAGACGATCTTGCGCTGGGACTCCATCTCGAGGTACTCGATCTCGTCGTCGGGCGACAGCGAGACGTCCTCGGGAAGCGCGATCGTGAAGGTGTCGAACGTCTCCAGGTCCATGACCTGGGCCTCGTCGCCGTCGACGGAGACGACCTGTCCCTGTTTGCGGTTGATGATCGGGACGCGGATCTTGGCGTCGACAGGCTGGGAGAGGTTTCGCTTCTTCCCGTCGAAGACGCCCGTGGCCTCGACGCGTGCCTTCGCGCTGCCGTGCTTGCCCGGTTTCGCCGTACTGTACGCGTAGATCTTGCAGGCCACGTCGTCGATCATGACGTAGCTCCCCTCGTCGAGGTCGCGCACTTCGACCTGCTTCGTTGCCATACCGCGCCGTTATCGAGCGACCGGTATAAACCGTTTGGAACGCGCCTGACGCCCCGGTTCCGGGCGCCGCGTGCGCTCCGAACCGTCACCCGCTCCTCCGGACCGTCACCCGTTCGCCTCGACCACCGCACCGATCCGGTCCAGCCCGGCCCGAAGCGTCGCCGTCTCGACGCCGAAACCCACCCTGACGTACCCCGGCCGACCGAACGTCTCGCCGGGGACGACCACGACTCCCTCCTCGACGAGTCTGAGCGCGAACGCTTCCCCCGACTCGAACCCTTCGGGCACCGAGACGAAGCCCGTCACGCCGACCGGTGAGTGCCAGTCGAGGCCGTGTGCCGCGACGAACGAGTCGAGCATCGCGCGGTTCTCATTGGCGTGTGCGCGGTTCTCGGCCAGCAGTTCGGGTTCGTGGGCGAGCGCCTGTCCCGCGACGTGCTGGCCGACCGCGGGCGCCGCGATGGTCGTGTAGTCCTTCCAGCGCCACGCCGCATCGACGACCGACTCGTGTCCCGCCAGCCAGCCGATCCGCAACCCCGGCAGGCCCCACCCCTTCGAGAGCCCGCAGGTGCTGATCCCCCGCTCGCCCATGCTCGCGACCGGGTCGACGCGCTCGTCGGGCGGCGCGAGCGGGCGGTACACCTCGTCACAGAGCAGGTGCGCGTCAGCGTCGGCGGCGATCTCGTACACCTCCTCGATGGTGGACTGGGGGTGGTAGTTCCCGGTCGGGTTGTTCGGGTTGTTCACCACGACGAGGTCGGTGTCGGGCCGGACCGCGTCGGCGACGGCGTCCGGGTCGAGCGTCCAGTCGGGCGCGGCGAGTTCGACGCGGGTCACCTCGCCGATAGCCGCCGGGAGCGAGTGTAGCGACTGGTAGGTCGGCGTCACGACGACGGCGTGCCCGTCGCGGTCGAGCACGGAGAGCGCGGCGAGCAGGTTCGCCTCCTGGGTCCCGCAGGTGACCAGCACCTCGTCGGCCGAGCGGTCGTAGCGCGCGCCGATGGACCGGCGCAGATCCGAGTCGCCGTTCGTCGGGACGACGTAGCCGAGCGTTCCGGGGTCGAGGTCGAACCGGTCGGCGGCCAGCGGGCGGACGCCGCTGTCGCCGAGGTTCACTTCGGCGTCGTGTTCGTGTCGCGCGAGCCACCGCTCGAGCGCGAACGGCTCGATGTCCATGCAGGGGCGTGGGCCGCGAGCGGGAAAAACGTGGACCGCGGCGACTGCGAGGTGGACCGCGCCGCCGGTCAGTCCTCGCGGCGCTCGCGCATGCTCTGGCGGGTGAACTGCGGCTGGGCGCGGATGCCCCGGCGCTTCCGGTAGGAGTAGACCAGCAGGAACGTGACGACGGCGGTGAACCCGGCGGTCACGGCGGCGGCGAGCTGTTCCTCGACGGCGTACAGGAACGACGTCGAGAGAACGCCGCTGGCGAGGACGAGCCCGTAGATGAGCCGCCGGGTGAACCGCCCGAGGAGGTTCTGCGAGTCGCGCAGGTCCACCTCGATCTGCAGGTCCTCGTTGCCGGCGAGCGTCAGCACCTCCTCCAGTTTCGGGGGGATCCGGACCGCCGAGCGGCCGGCATCCGAGAACTCGGTCGCCCGGTCGCGGACGTACTCGCGGGCGGTGTCGGCGAGATACCCCTGCTCGCGGAGATAGGTCGTCGCGACGTCGATGAAGTCGAAGTCCCCGTCGAGAGTGACACAGACTCCTTCGACGACGGTGGCCACCCGCAGGACGAGCGCGAGGTTCGCCGGCAGGCGGAAGGGGAAGTCGTAGATGGTGTCCTCGACCTGCTGGACGATCTGCTGGACGCGGTACTGCTCGATGTCCTCGCCGCGGGCGTCGGCGATAGCCAGTTCGAGGACCTCGCTCATCACCTTCCGGTCGGCGGTAGGGGAGAGCGTCCCCATCTCGACGAGCGTGTCGAGGATGCCGTCGATGTCCTGTTCGGCGACGGCGACGTAGAAGTCGACGATCTTCTCCTGGATGAACGGGTCGACGTAGCCGCTCATCCCGAAGTCGTAGAAGACGAGCGTCCCGTCGTCCTGGACGGCCAGGTTGCCGGGATGCGGGTCGGCGTGGAAGACGCCGTCCTCGACTATCATCTGGAGGTAGGCCCGCTGGAGCGTCTCGGCCAGTTTCGTCCGGTCGACGGCCAGATCGTCCAGGTCGTCGATGTCGGTGATCTTCGTCCCGGGGACGTACTCCATCGTGAGCACGCGCGACGTCGAGCGATGCGGGTCCGTGCTCGGGATGCGGATCCGGTCGTCGTCCGCGAAGTTGGCCTTGATCTCCTCTAACATCTCGGCCTCGCGGCCGTAGTCCATCTCCTCGCGGATCGTCTTGTCGAACTCGTCGGCGAGCGTCTCCAGCGAGAACGCCCGCGCCTGGCCGACGAAGTACATCAGGATCGGCAGCGACCAGCGGATGACTCGCAGGTCCGCCTCGACCAGGTCCTTGACCCCGGGGCGGCGGACCTTGACCGCGACGGCCCCGTTCTCGGTACGTGCGCGGTACACCTGTCCGAGGCTCGCGCCGCTGATGGCCTCGCGCTCGAAGTCGTCGAACACGTCGTCGACCGGTCCGAGGTCGTCTTCGATGACCTCGCGTGCGGCCGCCCACTCGGCGGGCGGGACGCGGTCCTGCAGTTCCTCGAGTTCGTCGATGTATTCGGGGGGCAGGATGTCCGGCCGCGTCGAGAGGAGCTGGCCGAGTTTGATGAACGTCGGGCCGAGCGTCAGGAGGGTGTCGAGCAGCGTCCGAGCGCGCTTGCGGCGCTGATCGGAGGTGACCCGACGGCTCCGCCCGAAGAAGAGAAACCGGTTGCGGTCTCTGGCGTATGCGAGCAGGAGGGGCAGGAACCGACGGACGACGACCACGAACCGCCAGTACGCGCGTGGGTTCACCAGTGACGTCCTCCTCGACTCACTCGTCGATAGGGACCGTCGTTGCCGGCGTGGCCTCGGCCTTGGGGAGGGTGAGTTCGAGGACGCCGCGTTCGACCGACCCGGTAGCGCCGGCGCCGGTCACGCCCGGCGGCAGCGGCAACTCCACGTCGAGAAAGAGCGAGCGCTCCTCCTCGACGTAGTCGAACTCCGTCGGGACCGACTTCTCGCGCCGGGCCTCGATCGTCAGGCGGTTGCCCTCGACCGTCGCGTCGACCGTCGACGCGCTCGCGCCAGGCAGGTCGATCACGAGGAGATACGCGTCCTCGCTCTCCAGCACATCGGCGAAGACCGCGTCCGGAAGGTCCCGTAACGCGTCACGCAACGTTGACATGTACGGGGGTTAGGATGGGAAGGCGAAAAAGGCCGCGGTCGGTTCTCAGGCGTCGCACGCGCCACACCCCTCCCGGCGTCCGGTCCGTTCCGTGCCACTCGCTGTCACGATCAGCCGTGTCGTCGGGGCCGACACACCGTTTATGCCGGCGGCGTCGAAAGCGAGCACATGAACGACGAGTCCGGACCGGACTGGCGGCCGTCGACGGGAGCGGGCGAACGGGCGGTTGCGGCCGTTCGCGACCGGATCGCCGAAACCGTCGGCACCGTCGAGCGCACCGAGACGCTGCCCGTCGGGACAGCCATCGAGCGACCGCTGGCGGATCCGGTCACCGCGAGGCGACCGCTGCCACACTACGACCGCGCGGCCGTCGATGGGGTTGCGGTCGCCGCCGCGGCGACACGGGACGCGAGCCCGGACCGACCCGTCGAGTTCGGTCTCGCGACCGGCGAGACCCACGACGCCGAGGGCGACGCCGTCCCCGTCGACGCGGGCGACGACCTCCCAGGGGGGACCGACGCCGTGGTCCCGGCCGCGGCCGTCGACCGCGACAGCCCCGCCTTGGAAACCGTCAGCGACACCGACGAACGGGTCTCGGTCACCGCGCCAGTCGAACCGGGGGCGAACGTCGAACCGGCGGGCAGCGAGTTCGAGGCCGGCGAGACGGTCTTCGAGTCCGGCCGACGGCTCCGCCCCTCGGATCCGGCCCTCTGTGTCACGGTGGGGCGGACCCGGGTCGAGGCGGTCCAGCGCCCCGCGGTCGGGATCGTTCCGACGGGCGACGGACTGGTCGCCGGCGACCCCGACCCCGGCGAAGCGGTCGAGACGAACGGCCGGACGCTCTCGGCGCTGGTCGAGCGGTGGGGCGGGAAGGTGACCTACCGCGACGCCGTCGAGACGGACCCGCACGCGCTCCGTGCGGCCGTCGAGCGCGACCTGACGAAAGACCTGCTCGTCACGACCGGCGGGACGGGCGCCGGGTCGCGCGACAGGCTCTACGACGTCCTCGCCGACCTCGGCGAGGTCCACGCTCGGGGTGTCGCGCTCGACCCCGGCGGGACGGCCGGGTTCGCCGTCGTCCGCGAGCGGCCAGTCGTCGTGTTACCGGGCCATCCCGTCGGCTGTCTCGCCGCCGCGCTCGCACTGGCCGGTCCCGCCGTCTCGCGACTCGCGGGCCGCGGCCCGGTCGAGACGTCCACGACGACCGGGCGGCTCACCTCCCGGATCGACAGCGAGCGCGGAACCGAGACGGTGGTGCCGGTCGCCGTAGAGAGGGCGGACGACGAGCTTGACGCGGCGGCACAGACGGTCGAACCGCTCGCGACGCCAGCGACGGCGACGCGGGCGACCGTCGCGCGTGCCGACGGCTGGGTGACCGTGGCTGCCGAGTCAGCGGGCGCGGCCGCCGGCGAAACCGTTACCGTCGCGGCGCCGGAGAGACCGCTATGAGCGAACGCAAGGAGTTCCGCGACCTCGCAGACCCCGACCGCGCCCACGAGGTGGTCGCCGACCTCGACCTCTCGGCGGGCACCGAGCGCGTCCCGATCGACGAGGCGAGCGGCCGCGTCCTCGCAGAGCGGATCGACGCGGCGCTGGACGTGCCGGGGTTCGACCGCGCGGCGATGGACGGCTACGCGGTGCGGGCCCGCGACACCTACGGCGCGGACGCGACCGGCCCGACGCTGGGCGAGACGACCGACGGCGACCCCGTCGTCCTGCCCGTCGTCGGGACCGTCCACGCCGGCGAGACGCCCGACGTGAGCGTCGAACCCGGCGAGGCCGTCGAGATATCGACGGGGGCCGTCATGCCCGAGGGCGCCGACGCGGTCGTGATCGTCGAGCGAACGCGGGAAGTCGGGAACGGTGACGGCGGCGCCGACGACGAGGACGCCGCGGGCGACCGTATCGCCGTCGAGACGGCGGTGACGCCCGGCGAGAACGTCATGCTCGCGGGCGCCGACATCGCCGCCGGCGAGCGCGCGCTCGGGCCCGGCCGACACCTGACGGCCCGCGAGATCGGCCTGCTCTCGGCGCTGGGCGTCGACGAGGTGCCGGTTCGCGCGGCTCCCACAGTTGGGATCGTCTCGACCGGCGACGAACTCGTCCGGCCGGGCGGGGACCTGGACAGTCGCGCCGGCCAGATCTACGACGTGAACACCTACACCGTCGCGTCGGCGGTCGCGGAGGCCGGCGGCGACCCGGCGGTCTACCCCCACGTCGGCGACGACATGGCCGAGATGGAGCGCGTCCTCACCGAGGCCGCCGAGGAGTGTGACCTGGTCCTGACCTCGGGGTCGACGAGCGCGAGCGCGGTCGACGTCGTGTATCGCGTCATCGAGGACCGGGGCGAACTGCTGCTCCACGGCGTCGCGATCAAACCGGGCAAGCCGATGCTCGTCGGCCGGATCGGGTCGGCGGCCTACGTCGGCCTGCCGGGCTATCCCGTCTCGGCGCTGACCATCTTCCGTACCTTCGTCGCGCCCGCGCTCCGCGACGCCGCGGGCCTGCCCGAACCCCGGACCGCGAGCGTCTCCGGTCGGATGGGCGTCGACGAACGCACAGAGGAAGGGCGCCGACGCCTGCTCGCAGTCGGACTCGTCGAGGGGAGTGATGCGGGTGCTGACTCCGGGGACGCTGACCCGCTCGTCTACCCGGTCGACAAGGGCAGCGGCGCGACGACGACGCTGACGGAGGCCGACGGCGTCGTCGACGTGCCCGCCGACACGAACGCGCTCACCGCGGGCGAGTGGGTCACCGTCGAACTGTTCTCGCCGGACGTGCGGCCGCCGACGCTGCTCGGCGTCGGCGAGGACGACCCCGCGCTCTCGCGGATCCTCGACCGCCTCGACCGACCCAGATACCTCGCCCGCGGCACTCGCGGCGGCCTGCGCCAGTTACGTGAGGGCGTGCCAGACGTGGCCGTCGTCGCCGGCCCGCTGGACGAGGCGGTCACAGTCGACGGAGACGGCACCGCCGCCGGCCGCTCACCGGTTGACCTGGGCGGATGGAGCCGCGAGTGGGGGCTGGTCGTCCCGGCCGACAACCCCCAGGACGTGACCGGTCTCGCGGACCTGGTCGACCGGGACCTGGCGTTCGTCAACCGCGGGACGGACTCTGGGCTGCGGACGAGCCTGAGCAACGCGCTGGCGGATCTTGCCGAGAAGCGCGGCGTCGACCGGCACGTCGTCACCGACGCCGTCGCCGGCTTCGACCTGAACGCCCGCGCTTTCGAGAGCCCCGCGCGGGCCGTAGCCGCCGGCAAGGCCGACGCGGGCCTCGGCCTGCGCGCCACCGCCACCAAACTCGACCTGGGGTTCGTCTCCCTCGGCAGCCAGTCCGTCCGCGTCCTCGCCAATCCCGACCGGACCGAGAAGGCGAGCGTCCGGACGCTCGAGGACCTGCTCGCGAGAGCCCTCGACGAGTTCGCGGACCTGGACGGCTACGAACGCGACTGAGTCGCCACGGACGGCGTCGCTCACAGAACCCGACTGTCGCGTGTGGAGGCCGACAGTCGCGCGGTCACTCGCAGACGACGTGGACGGTCCGTTCTCGCGGGCCGTCGCACTCGACGAACAGGACCGACTGCCAGGTGCCGAGGTCGAGCGCGCCGTCCGAGACGGGGACGGTGACGTGTTCTCCGAGCAGGGTCGCGCGGACGTGGGCGTCGGCGTTGTCGTCGATCTCGTCGTGGCGCCACCCGTCGTCGGGGACGAGCGAGGCGAGCGCGTCCTCGATGTCGGCCATGAGCCGTCGCTCTGCCTCCTGGACCACCACGCCAGCGGTCGTGTGCGCGGCGAAGACGGTACAGGTACCGCTGGCGTCCGCCGGGAGCGCGTCCGCGACCTCGGCGGTGATATCGCGGGTCTCGAGACGGCGCCCCGTCGAGACGGTGAATGTGTCGGTCACGCGAGTCACCTCGGCTCGCGGCGCCAAATCGCTACCGACCGTCCGTCGTCGGTCTCCGGTAATTCCGTCCTACCGGGTCGGCCGAACGCTGTCCGGAGAGGGGGCGAGGGCCGGAACCGCTATGCTGCCAGCGCGCCGAAGGCGGGGCATGAGACGGAGCGTCGAGCGCCACGAGGTGATCGTGGTGGGGGTCGGTGGCGTCGGGAGCGCGGCGACCTATCATCTGGCGCGACGGGGGGCCGACGTGGTCGGGATCGAACGCTTCGACGTGCCACACGCGAAGGGGTCCTCCCACGGCCGGACGCGACTCGCCCAGCGCGCGCTCGACCTCGACCCCGCGACGGCAGCGCTGGCCGACCGGGCGCGGGACCTCTGGCGCGACCTCGAAGCGACCACCGGCCGCGACCTCGTGACCGAGACGGGGTCGCTGGCGGTCAGCCCAACCGGCGAGGACCCGGTCGCCAGCGCGCGCCGGGCCTGCGAGCGCCACGGCCTCGCGTTCGAAGCTATGACCGGTGGCGACTGTGCCGACCGCTTCCCGGTCTACGACTTCCCCGCCGAGTGCGAGGTCGTCTATCAGCCTGAGGGAGCGGTCCTGGCCGCCGAACGAGGCGTCGTGGCCCACGTCGCGGCGGCCGTCGACGCGGGCGCGACAGTGCGAGCGCGCGAACGCGTCTGTGACTGGAGCGCGAGCGAGAGCGGCGTCCGCGTCGAGACCGACCGGGACGTCTACGCGGCCGAGTCGCTCGTCGTCGCCGCGGGCGGCTGGGCCGCCGAGGCCGTCGACGCCCTCTCGGGGGTCGTCGAACCGCAGCGCCACGCGACGGCGTGGTTCGGGCCGAGCGGGAGTCCCGATGGTCCGGGTCGCGCCGCGGTTGCGGGACTCGATCCGGCCGAGCGCCCGCCGGCGTTCGTCGCGACGGTCGACGGCGAGGACTACTACGGCGTCCCGGGGATCGACTTGCCGGGGCTGAAAGTCGGTCGCGGCGACTTCCGGCCGACGGCGCCCGACGACGTGGTCGAACCGACACAGGCCGACGAGCGACCGCTTCGCGCGTTCGCCGAGTCACACGTCCCCGGTGCGGCCGGCGCGCCGCTGCGCCTCACCACCGGGATGGTCACCACCACGCCGGACATGCAGTTCGTCCTCGACACGCTGCCGGACACCGGCCGGGTCGCGGTCGCCGCCGGCCTCTCCGGACGCGGCTACAAGTTCGCGCCCGTCATCGGGGAGGTGCTCGCCGACCTCGCGCTCGACGGCGCGACCGACCACGACTGCTCGGCCTACGCGCTCTCGCGATTCGAGTGAACGTCCCGCTCCGTTCGCCACTGCCCCCACACTCCCGATCCGTCTCCGCCGCGCCGGCTCGCGGTGGACCCGACGCGTTCGGTCTCGCACGATGACAATCTATTTAATCTGCAATTACCCATACTAGAGGGAATTCCCGGCCCGTACGGTCGAGGAGGCGTCCGTCCGGGTCGGAGCGGTCGGCAGAGGGGCGGGCTGGGACCGCGGGCCAGCCCGTTCGATCAGGGTGACAGAGCGTGTATGGGGTGTCCACTACCGACGCGGCGAGACAGGACGGGCCGGGAGCCCGTCGGCCGTCGATAGTAAGTCCGCCGAGTCCCCCGCCCGAGCGGACGACGGGAGGTGCCCGCGATGGCCGCTGACGCCGCGGGTGAGGAGGTGCCAGCCGAGGAGGACGGGTGGGACCGCCGGCGCGCGTTCCTGTTGCTGGTCGTCGTCTTCCTGGTTCTGGTCGGTGGCGGTGTCGGGACGTTCGTGCTGGACGGCACCGGCGACAGTTCGCCGGGGGTCCAGACGCCCGACGGAGCGCCCGACAGCACACCGACGCTGACGCCGCCGGACCCGACGACGCCGAACGACGCGGGGAACGTCACCTTCGAGTTCGTCGACAGCGCGACGCTGATGCAAGCGGGGAACGTCGTGCCCGGGCAGTCCGGAGCGAGCGAACGGGCGGTCCGCAACGCCGGTACGATGGCGGCTGACCTGGCCGTGGTCAACCTGACCGTCACCGACCGGGAGAACGGGCTTACCGACCCCGAGGCCGCAGTCGACGACTCGCCGGGCGAGGGGGAGCTCTCGGAACACCTGCTGGTTCGGCTCACGGTGACCTACGCGGACGGCGAGACGGCGACGGTGTTCGGCGGCGACGAGTTCGTCCCGCTCGCGGACGTGACCGCGACCAACGAGTCGATCGGCTCCGGGATCGAGGCGGACGCGACGGCGACGCTCACCTTCGAGTATCGGGTCGCCGAGGCGGCCGGCAACGAGATTCAGAGCGACACCGTCGCGTTCGATGTCGGGTTCCAGCTACGAGCGCCCGAGGGCGAGAGCTGACCGTCGTTGAGACATCGGGACCGCCGGTCACGCGAACGTAAAGAGGATACTGAGGTTGTGCAGCGTCGTGTACAGGCCGACGAGCGCGAGCAACAGCGGCGGGCCGTAGAACATCAGCCGGTCGTTGTCGCCCTTGCCGGCCCAGATACTGATGCCGATACACCCGTAGAGAACGAGCAGTTTCAGGGCGAGAAAGCCCCCGCCACCGAAGGCCATGATCGCCTCGCGGATGACTGGATTGGCCTCGGTCGTGAGTTCGCTGAACCACACAAGCGCGATCGTCGTGACCACGTCCCCGACGCCGTAGGTCGCCGCCGCTAACAGCCACACCCGCGAGAACGACACTTCCGAGAAGGGCGAGTCCTCGAAGTGAAGCCAGTTCTCGTCCGCTGTTGCCATTATCGATCAGAATAGGCTAACACATATAAACCGGTGGGGCTAGATATCGGGTTTGATAACTGAATCGGGGGTAGGTACGGTGTCGTCCAATCATTGAGTCCCTCCATATCTCCAGTATGTCGGGTCACGACGGACTGCAGGAATTCTGCCCGATCTTGTTACCCTTCGGTATGTCGGCCTCTGGGTCACAGGTAGATCCTGTCAGCGTTATATCTGCATTATTATTTACGTCGATCTTAATACTTCCAGTTGCTATCAGCTGGGCATCAGTCAAGTCGACATCTCCCTTGGCGCCGCTCGTTGTAATCAAGATATCACCGTCCACCTCAATCTTGGAATCGGCCAGATTGATACCCCCGTTACCACTTATTTCGAGAGTGATGTTTTCCGTCGAACTGATGTTTTGTCCGGCGAAATTGAGTTCGTTCTGTCCACCTTTTCCTTTCTTCGTCAGATCACTTTCAGTGTACGTTGACTCACCTTCGTCGTATACACCATCTCCATCCGCATCGTTCCAAGCAACGGCGTCACCGGGCGCTCCGAAATCAGTAGCCACCGAAATCGATGCTGACGAAGTCTCTGTATCTGTAAAGTATGCGCTTGTCGCCGCAACTGTGGCGCCAGCGACGACGGCTGAACCGATCAATAACACGACAGCCAGCACGGCAGTCGTCGCCTTCCTTCTCACGTCTGTTCACCCTCGGTGTCATGTGCTTCCGGTTCTCCATTCGTCCCGCTCTGATACAGCGCCCACAACTCAGAGACCAGCAGCGCCACCGCCGGGACGACGACGAGCGCGGCGAGCCCCAGTCGCGTACCCGCGAACGAGACGACGTAGCCGACGTACGGGACGTGGAACCCGACTCTACCGATGACCTGCGACGACGACACCAGCTCTGGGTCGGGGTCTTCGTTCGCGTCGCCTTTCGTCCTGAAGCGTCGCTCGCCGTTCTCCTCGAGGACTCCCACGACGCGGTGAGTCACTCGGCTCGAACCCGCTGCCCCGCTCCGGTACGTTATCACGTCCCGTTCGGAGATATCGGCCGCCGACACGTCGTTCACGTACACGATAGACCCGGCACCGATCGCCGGGGACATGCTGTCGGACTGGACGACGTAACTGTGGTCGGCTCCGGCGACCTGCGGAACGGCGATACTGACGAACAGGAAGACGATACCCACGAGCAGTACCAGCCCTGCGGCGCTCCCGACGCGACGCCAGTCCACACTCTCCGGGGACGGCAGTCGTCCGCTCATCGCCAGCCACCCCCGCGAGTGGTTCCGGCCCGGTCACTGGCTGTCATTCTGGTTGAGGTGGAAGTCGAATGTGATGGCAATCCCGTCGCCCTGATACTTGTTGCCGACGTCTTTCAGGCGCAGGCCGACGATGAAGTCCGTCCCGCTTCCGGGGTCGGGGAGGTTTATCAGGTCGTTGCCAGTCGATTCACCGCTGGTCTGGTCGTTGTTCGCGAGGTCAGCGAGAGTCGGTGTCGACCCGCCGCTGATCTGCCCGGTCCGGCTGCCAGCGTAGTCCAGCGTCTGTACTTCCAGGTTCTGGGCCACTTCGTCGTCTGTCGCGTTCTGACTGCCAGTGTCCCCGTCGCTTTCCGTGTAGCTCACGTCGACGTCGAGCGATCCGTCGATCGACCCGTCGCTGACGAGCGTCACGCTGTCGGTGGTCGTCTCCGTCGGTGCGAGGGCCGTGTCGAACGCGAACGACGCGCCACCGTTGAGTGAGAGGTTCAGAGTTCCCGCCTGGACGGTGTTCCCAGAACTGGATTCGGAATCAGAAAAGGCCGCCATCGTTCCGGCTCCGGCAGCTGCACCGGTGACACCGATGGTCACGATGCCGCCCACGAAGCGTCGACGACTCATTTTCAGTTTCCCACTTTTCATACTAACCTTCGCCACTGGGTTCCCAACTGACCCGTCTCGATCTGAGAATGGTTGCCGAGGTAACGTTCCCTTACTTCCTACTGTTGGACCAGATCAAATTCGAAGTCAACAGTGATGTCGTCACCCTGGGCGTTGTTATTAGTATTCCCTAAATCGGGGAAATCCCAGTCAACATAGAATCTGGCAGTGCCAGTCCAGCCAGTAATGACATCCGACCAGGATACGTTACTAAAGGTAGATGCTGTATAGTAGGATCTTGAGCTAGAAGTGGTGTCGGTCGAATTCTCCAACCCTATGTCACTGGAAGAGTCGAACGTGCCGTCATCCCCAGTATCTACCCATAGCTGGAGTTCCAATTGATCGTCCAGTTCACCGTCACCACCATCATTGAACTCAGTTCCACTACCTTCATTGCTAGAAATTCCGGTCACACTAATGGACAAGTTGCCAGCGGTATTTCCAGTGTTTTGGAGAGTGGTATAGGCACTACCAGTATCTGTTGGTGCGATATTGCTCTCACTGAAGGTCAACAAATCGGATCCTCCTTCGGTGAGGTCCAGTGTACCAGCAGTCACTGAATTCCCGGTACTAGTTTCCGTGTCATTAAAAAGTGCAAACGTCCCTGCACCTGCGGCCGCCGCCGCGCCGCCGACTGTCACTAGTCCACCCAGTACTCTACGCCGATTCAGTTCGATCGTATTGTCGTCTGACATCGTTGAGTTCACCTCACGATGGTCCGAAGCGACGTATACCCCCGCGGCTCCGGCCCACCCTGACACGAGTTCGTCGTGTTCTGTAATTCCATAATACGTGAACCCTAATAAATACCTTGTGGCTTTTGCTGAGTCTGAAAATGCGAACGAACGTCTGATAACTGGCTCGTATCTGGATGTAACCGATCAAGTTACACAGTATGGCTGACTAGTTCCAGTTTTGAGCGATGAAAGTGATCGATGGGCATACGGCCGAAAAGGACATGTAGAAGACACGTAGGCGGCGACTTCCGCTCGTTCTCACAAATTGAGTCGCCGCTCGCGACGGGAAACGATCGCGTCAGTGGCCGGTCTCGTCTCCGAGGAAGAGGCCGAGGACTTCCAGTTCTTCCTCCTGGGTGACGTACTCGGCGTCCATGCACGCGTGGACGACTTTCTGCACCAGTTCCGCGTCGACGCCGTCGCTCTCGTCGGCTCCATCGCCGTCGTCGGACAGTCGCGTCTCGATAGCGTCGACTTGCGCCTGCAGATCCGCGATCGCCTCCGGGGACGCTCCGCCACTCGCGGGGGTCGCGGCGTCTTCGGTCCCATCCGCGGTGGTCTCGCTACCGTCGGTTCGTTCGTCCGATTCCCCGGCCGTAACGGAGCCGTCGAACACGCGGTCGACGAACTCGGCTCTCGACTGCCAGTCGAATCCCTCGACTTCGCCCAGTCGCCGCGAAACGGTCGCTCTGGTCACGCCGAGCGCGTTCGCGACCGCCTCCTGGGTCGCGTCCGGCTCCGCCGCGACCGCACGGAGCGTCTCCTGCTGTTTCTCCGTGAGCTGGTCCGGCGACGTGATGGGTGCCGGCTCGGTCTCCGTCGTCGCCGTCGGCGACTCCGCGGGCTCTTGCTCTGTGCTCTCCTCGTCGCGGTCGGCGGTCATCTGTGTCGCTTCTCGCCGGTCATCGTGGTCGCTCTCGTCGGAGTCCTGACCGTCGGTCGCGTCCTCGGGACCGGCTGTCGGCTGGTGTCCGTTCGTCTCGCTGTCGGTGCTGTCGTACCCGGTGCCGTCGGTCTGGCTCGCGGCCACCGCCTGGTCGGCCGGGTCGCCGTACTCGTCGAGCACTTGCTCGACGAACGTCACCGAGGCCCCGCTTACTTCGTCGGCGATCCGCTCGAGCGACGCGTCCGGGTTGTCGCCCGCCACGTCGAGGATCTTCTTGTGGATCATCGCGCGCGGCTGACCGCTCTGCGAACTGCGCCCGACCCCTGTTGCGTTCCCGTTACCTTCCGTCATCTATTGATCACCTTCCGAGAAACCGACTGTTAAGGATTGCTGATTTTCTCGCGACCTGAATACTCTCACCGCGACACACGAACGCGTCTGCGTGGGTCACGCCAGCCACTCGTCGGGCTTGGTGTCGTAGTCGATATCGTCGGCCGCGAGGTGCTCGACGTCTTCCCAGGCGAGTTCGCGCATCGACACCTCCTCGCCGTCGTAGCGGATCAGCCGCCCGACCTCTTCGGGTTCGGGCTCGCGGTCCCGGCGCTTGGCCACCTCGACGTCGTGCTCGTCGAACTCCTTGACGATGGTCTTGAGATTCACGGGGCGGCCCCACAGTTCGAACACGCGTTCGAGGGTGTCCCGCGCCTGCTTCAAATCGAGCATGACGCCGTTGTACTGGTGGGCGAGCAGGAGTTCGCCGGCGTTGTCGTAGTTGCCGTCCTCGACGACGACGGTCGGCTTGCCGAAGTTCGTGAACTGCAGCATCAGCTTCTTCTTCACGTCCTCGTAATCCGTCGAGGTCGCCCGATAGTCGCCGGTCGACTGGGTGTACTCGTAGGTGAAGTAGTCGTTGTCGTCGACGAACTCCTGGCTGAGGAACTCGTCGATGAAGGTGACGTCGTTGTGGCTCTCGCGGATCTCGCGCATCCGGTCCCAGCCGCGCGTGTAGTCGAGGTCCGCGAGCGCCTCCGCGACCGACCCGTACCGCGAGTCGTCGAACATGTACCGCGAGACACGCTCTAACTCCTCCTGACCGATGCGGGCGAGGAAGCCGCGGTTCTGGGGCTTGGTCAGCGAGTAGTGGCGCTCGGCGAGCCCCGCGTAGGTCAGCACCTTCCAGGGATATTTTGCCACGTCGATCGCTCCCTCGCGGGCGCGTTCGAGCGCCTCGGCGTCGACTCGCGGGTCGTCAGGGTCGAGATCGTCGAGACTCTCGGCGTCGATGCGGGCGACGACCGGGTCGGGCCTGATCGTCTCCATGACGCCGTCGAAGTCGACGGTGTCGTGGAAGTTCCGCCAGGTGATCCCGTCGACGCGGAGCAGGCGCTCGACGACCTCGCGCCGGTTCTCGGTGTTCTCGATGTACTGCCAGAGTTCGAGGCCGAGCTTGTAGGGGTTGAGCCCGGGCGAGCCGAGCACGCGGGCCATGTGGTCGGCGTAGAGGACGAACTCGTCGTCGCCGGCGAAGTTTTCTCCCGCCATCATCGTCGACTCCCACTTCGAATTGTGGTTGACGAGGCCGGCGGCGGCATAGCGATGCGTCTCTTCCACGGAGATGTCGTAGACGGGACCTTTGTCCTCGCAGAACGAGACGACCTCATCGGTCCAAGACTCTTCCTCGAACCACGAGAGATCGTCAAGATATGTGCGAAGCGATTCAGCCTTCTCGGAGTATCCGAATCCGATCTCATCGGCGAAGCGTTTCGCCGACTTCCCCGTCATGTGCAGGTGATAGCACCCGTCGGTCTGCTCTCGACGCCGGGTGAGGATATTAAAGTTCGTCAACAGTAGCTGCACCGTCTTGCCAATCGTCTCGCTTTTCGTGCTGAGGATCGCTCCCTGCTCACCGGCGTACCCATCGGCATCCATCAGTCCGCGGAGGAATTCTGCGACGACAGAACGTGGCGAGCGTAGGACTGGTTCCGGAACGGTCTTTTCAGCAGCGGCGTTCCCGACTGGGAGACCTATCTCTTCTACGAGAAGCGATTTGAGGGCTTCTGAGTACGCGTAGACGCGCCAGCGCGACCCTTGTTTTTCGACGGTTGGATCGATTCCGAACAGCTCACTCGTCAGTCCCGCGAACTCCTCCGCGTGGGTTTCGCTCGCGGTGGTAAACCCGACGTGGCGAGAGTCGGTCGAAACGTGTCCATCACCAACCAAGAGCCCGAGGTATCGCCCGAACTGATCGGTAACCCGGTCCGGGACACGAATGGGGTCGAGCTGCGCGGTGCGACGGTCGTGGCCTTCGTATCGGTCGAGTGCATCCGCTATTGCATCGGCTCGTTCGGCCCGGCCGGTTTTCCGGTATCGCATCACGGTCCAGACCGAGACACCTGCCTCGTCGGCAACGTCTTGTAACGTAACATGCGTGGGATTTTCCCACTCGATGCGGACATGTTCCTCAGGCCAGACATCGTTTCCGCCCGAGATCTCGATCTCGTCACCCGCAGATAGTTCATCGAGTCGGATCCAGGAACCGTCGGCTCGTTTGATCCGATGATTGTTCGACCCGGTGAGTTCGAATCCACGTCGCGTCTCGATGGTCACGGTATCGTGGGCGTCGATGATGTTCGAATCATAGACCTTCCGGGGCTTCTCACCGTCGGAGACCGTCACCTGGTTTTCGACAATCTCGCGCATCGGAACGAGACCTTCCGTACTGAATACTTTCGTGTCGGGAGCGACACAGGCCCACCCCTCGTTCATCACCTTCGTCATCTTCTGCGGTGCGAAGTAGTACGCCTCCCGGCGCAGAGTCTCGAGGATTTCGCGCTGCCACTCTTCCATCTCGGCGGCCTTCTCGGCGTCGCGGTCGTACTGCATCCCGTGGCGGCGCAGGAACTCGAGGACGTCTTTTTCGGGTTCGGCGGGGAAGGAGACGGCCTCGCCGTCCTCGCTCTGGGATTCGAGCCACTCCTCGTCGAAGACCTGGCCCTTGACCTCCTCGGAGAGGTCGAGTTCGTCGAGTTGCTCGGCGATGTCGGCGACGTCGCGCTCGTCGATGAGGTCGACGCGGTCGTCGACGGGCTCGTAGGGCCGGTGCTGGTCGATGTTGTCCTCGAGTGTGAGCACGTTGTCGATCCACTTCTCGACCTCGCCGCGGTCGATTTCCGGGTCGGTCATGTACTCGCCGATAGTGTCGGCGTGGCGGGCCAACATCGCGGCCGCGTCGGGGTCGTCGGCGAACATGCCGAACCACTCGTTGTTGGCGAAGAAGTCCGCGTGGGCCTCGACGTGGGTGATGACGGCCTTCTGGTCGGCGATGGTGTTGGACTCCTGGAGGAAGGCGTGGGAGGGGTCGTCGTTGTTGACGATCTCGAAGGCCTTCCCGCCGAGGAACTGCCCCTGTTTCTGCTGGCGGTCGTACTGCATGCCCCAGCGCCAGTGGGGGTACCGCCGCTGGAACCCGCCGTAGGCGATGAGTTCGTTCATCTCGTCGTAGTCGACGATCCAGTAGTTGACGGGGTAGGGGTCCAGCCCGAGTTTCAGCGCGAGGTTGCGCGCCTCGTCGACTGGCTCTTCGAGGTCGTCGGCGACGCGCTGGGCGTCGATGCGGTCGTCTATCGGTGGGCTCATGGGTCTCTCCTCCCGGTCGGTCGCGCCGCGACCGGTCGGCTGGTCGTTGGGCTCATTCGCTGTCCTCCGTGCTCAGAATCTCGTAGATCGCGTCGACCACGTCGTCGGGGCCGGAGACGTAGGCGACGGCCACGTCGCCGGCGTCGCGGAAGTGCCGTTCGACCTCCTCGGCGTGGGTCGCGTTGATCGCGTTCCCGCTGGGCTGGGTCTCGACGTAGGCGTGGAGGTTCGCCGGGATCTGCTCCATCAGCGGGATGACGCCCTCCTCGGTGTCGTTCGAGGAGTTCTCGGAGTCGCCCGCGGCGAAGACGTAGCGGTTCCACTCGCTCCAGGGGTACTCCTCCAGGAGTTCCTCGGCCAGCTGATAGGCCGAGGAGATGCGGGTCCCGCCGCCGCTCCGGATGCCGAAGAAGTCCTCGCGCTCGACCTCCCAGGCGTCGGCGTCGTGGGCGATGTAGACGAACTCGGCGTTGTCGTACTTGCCCTGGAGATACCAGTCCAGCGGCGTGAACGTCCGCTCGACGAGTTCGCGTTTCTTCTGGCGCATCGACCCCGAGACGTCGCGGATGTTGACGACGACGACGTTCTTCTCGCGCTCCTCGACGATCTCGGGGTAGCGATACCGCTCGTCTTCTCGGCGGAACGGGACCTGGTCGATGCCCTCCCGCCGGATGCGCTGGGCGGTGTCGACGCGCTCGACGTTTTCCTCCATCTCCTCCAGGCTGGCCCACGTGGTCTTCTCGTCGCTGTCGATCTCGGCGTAGGCGTCCTCGAGCCACGAGCGGGAGACCGGGATGTTCTCGCCGCGGGCCCACTCGAACACGCGGGCCGGCCCCCAGCCGTCGATCTTGAGCGCCTCGCGGACGTAGTCGCGGTCGAAGTCCATCGCGAGCTTGCGCTTCAGCCCCTTTTTAAATAGCGTCTCGAAGTCCAGCGTCGAGGTCGGACCCGTGCGCGTGATGTCGGTGAAGTCGCCCTCGGTCTCCTCGACCACTTTCTTGCCTTTGGGTTCGAGGTCGAGTCCCAGTTGCTCGTCGAGTTCCTGGGCGAACTCCTCGGGGTCCATCTCGTAGTACTCGTGTTCGCCGCCCTCCTCGCCGGGGTCGCCGTCCTCGTCGCCGTCACCCGGTTGCGGCTGGGGCTGACCGACGGGGTCGCCCTCCTCTGCGTCGCCCTGGCCCACGCCGCCCTTGTCGCGCTGGTCGTAGGCGAACTCGGGAAGGTCGACGATCTTGATGGGGATCCGGACCGAGTCCGGGCCGCTGCCGCCCATGTCGCCGTACTGGATGAACTCCGCCAGGTCCTGGCGGCGCTCTTCGCCGACGGCGCGATACCGTTCGAGATCCTCTCTCAGTCCCATTTGTAACTCACCTGGCTCATGACGTGCCGGCTGGTCAGCTCCGCCGAGGCGGGGCTGTAACCGAACAGTTCCTGCATGTTCGCGACGGTCTTCGCCTTCAGGTCCGCGGTTTCGGTCCCGCTCGGCGGGTTCGACCACTGGCGCGGGTCGAAGTCCTCGTAGGTGCGCTTGACGTCGGCCCACGAGTGGTCGCCCAGCACCGTCTCGATGACGGGAATCTCCTTCGGGGAGACGTCGGCGACGCGGAACTCCTCGTCGCGCCGTTGCCACGCGTGGCGATTGAGGGCGGTGATGATCTTGTCCTCGCGGAAGGATTCGACGGCGTCGTCGGGGTCGTTCCCCGCGTAATTGTCCTCGTCGAACCGACCCAGATGCTCGATTTCGAAGATTTTCATCTTCAGCGGGTCGGGGTCGACGAACTCGCCGCGGTCGTTGGTGATGCGCTCGTCGGTCGACCACGCGTAGACGTGCTCGATGTACTCCTCGACGGTCGCCTCGTCGACGCGCTTGTCCCGCATCATCGCGTCGAGCACGTCCGTCTCCTGGCGGCCGAAGACGTAGTTCTTGACGGGAACGACCCGTTCCTCGAACTCCGCGGCCTCGGCGTTCGAGAAGACGGGCGCACTCGAGAGCCCCTCGGCCATCGCGTTGAGCACGTCCCTGGGCATCACGACGTGCTCGACGGGCAGGTCCGGGTGGTGGCGGTCCTGCACCTGGTGGAACAGTTCGGCGACGATATCGCGCGTGAACGTGACCGGGATACCGTGGTCGCCGTCGGTCGCGCCCGTCTCGAAGTCGAAGTCCTCGGCGTCGATGCGCTCGTCGCCCTCCTGGAGGTAGCCGCGGTCGAACAGGAGCGCCTTGTCGACGATGTCGTGGCCGTTGGGGACGTCGCCGACGTCCAGGCGCGTGACGACGGCGTACAGCGCCGCCGCCTCGATGGCGTGGGGCGCCAGTTCCTTGTCGTGGAGTTCGTCGTGGGCGTCGCGGACCTGCACGGTCAGGGGCTCCTGGATCCGCTCTTCGAGTTCGCTCCAGGACTCGGCGTCCCACACCGCGGTTTCGTCTGTGAGCTCACGATGCATCAGTTCGGCCTCCAGCGAGAGGTTCGTCAGGTAGGTGAACTCCCGCTTGTCCAGCCGACGCTTGAGCGCCTTCAGCGGGTCCTGGCCCTCGCGCTCGGCGTGCTGGTTGAGCTGCGCTTCGAGGTCCGGGTTCGAGATGACGACCAGTTGCGTGTCGATGTCCATCCCGATGCCCTTGTCGAGTTTGACCGACCCCTCGTCGGGGACGTTCAGCAGTTTCTGCAACAGGTCGGCGTGCTGGGCGGCGTCTTCGACGATGGTCAGGAGGCCGTTGCCCTGCGAGAGGACGCCGTCGTAGGAAAACGCCTGCGGGTTCTTGCGCCCGCGCGAGTCGAGTTCGCGGAGCATCCCCTGCATCCACGAGCCGACCAGGCGCTCCTTGGGCGGGCCGTCGTCCTCGGAGTGGAGGACGCCGATGCCCCGACCCACGTCGACGACGTAGTTTTTCACGCGGAGGTGTTTCGGGTCGGTCACCGCGGAGAACAGGTCCGTCGCGCCCTGGCGGCGGTACTGCTCTTCGAGGTAGTCGTAGGCCTCGCGACAGAACGGATCGAGTCGCCCCTCGACGCGGACCGGGATGTGGTCGTCGAGGTTCTCGTTGATCCGGGCGACCAGTCGCTCGCGGACTTCCTCGGGGAACACCGTCAGCGGATGGGACTGGACGGGACTCTCGTACCAGTCGTCTTCGTCGGCGACCGGCTGGTCGGCGTACGTGAGGCCGCCGCCCGCCTCGCCCGCGCCCGCGATGTTCCACTCGACGGTGTAGCGGCGACCCGCCTCGGTCTTCGAGTACTCCCGGAGGCCGTTGATGAGACAGCGCTTGAGTTCGGATTTCCCGGTCGCCGTCGGGCCGTCGAGCCAGACGATCTTCTCCTCTTTGCCCCGCCCCGCCGCGATCGACCGGAGGTCGTCGACGAAGGCGTTCAGGACCTCGGTGTTGCCGAGGATGGCGTGCTCGCCGTCGTTGTTCGGGTCGTCGAAGAAGCGATACCGCTCCTTCTGCTCGCCTTCCTCGATGACCGACCGGGTCCCCGAAGCCTCGATGGCGTCGAGGAGGTACTTCGCGGAGTGGGCGGCCAGCCGCGGCCGCTCCAGCACGAGGTCCACGTACTCGGCGAGGCTGCGGGGCTCCTCGTAGGTCCGGTCGAGCGCCCGGTTGGCCTCGTCGATGAAGGCGGTGCCGTCCACGGAGTCACTGCCGCGCGCGGACCGGTCGTCGGTTCCGTTCCGGGTGTCGTCGCCGTGCATTACTCTTCCATCTCGCTTTTGGCGACTTCGGCGCCGGCGAACTCGAGCACCTCCTTGGCTCCTGCCTCGGAGTAGCCCTGCTCGACGAGCGCGTCGATCCACTGGTTGCGCTCGTCGTCGTCCATCTCGCCGCTCGACACGAGTGCCGAGAAGTTGATGTTGTGTTTCTTGTCCTCCCAGAGCTTGCGTTCGAGCGCGCGGCGCAAGCGGTCGTTGTCCTGCGGGTTGAACGTGTCGCCCTCGCGGGCCCGCCGCGAGACCCAGTTCGACACTTCCTGGCGGAAGTCGTCCTTGCGGTCCTCGGGCAGGTCGAGTTTCTCCTCGACCGAGCGGAGGAACTGCTCGTCGGGTTCCTGCTCGCGGCCGGTGATCTCGTCCTCGACGGTGGCGTCGTCGATGTAGGCCATGACGTGGTCCATGTACTTCTCGCCCTGGCGCTGGATCTCGTCGACGTCGTAGGCCAGCGCGTGACGCACGTCCTCGATGGCCCGCTCCTTGTACTCCTCGCGGACGAGTTCGAGGTAGCGGTGGTAGGTCTCGAAGCGGTCTTCGGGGATCGAACCGTGATTCTCGAGGTTCCCTTCGAGGTGATTGAACGTCGTCAGCGGGGAGAGGAACTGGCGATCCCGGTGCATCGAGTCCATGATCGCCTCGGCGATCTCGTCACCGATGAATCGCGGCGAGACGCCCTCCATCCCCTCGCCGATGTCGGCTTTCTCGGCGGCCTCGTCGCGCAGCTTCTTCACGTCGACGTCCTCGGCCTCGTCGATCTCCCCGTTGTACGCCTTGGCCTTCTGGACCAGCCCGACGTTGCCGGTGTCGGGCTCCTCGATGCGGGTGAGGACGCCGAAGAGGCCGGCCATCTCCAGGGTGTGAGGCTCGACCTGGATGTCCGGCAGATCGGCGTTTCGGAGCATCTTGCGGTAGATGCGCGCTTCCTCCTCGTACTGGAGGACGTACGGGAAGTCGATCCGCTTCGTCCGGTCGTTGAACGCCTCCATCTTCTCGTCGCCTTTCTTGTCCTTGTACTCGGGCATGTTCGTGCGCCCGACGATCACCTGGTCGATGTCGATCCGGGGGTTGTTCTTCGGCTTGATCGTCTGTTCCTGGGTCGCGTGCAGGAAGTCGTAGAGGAACTCCCGCTGCAACTTGAGCAGTTCCTCGCCCGAGAACACGCCCCGATTGGCGTTACAGAACGCCCCCGAGTAGTCGAACGCCCGGGGGTCGGACTCGCCGTAGATGGCGATCTTCGAGTAGTTGACGTCCCCCGTCAGCTCGGTCTCGTCCTGGTTTTTCTTGTCCTTGGGCTCGAAGGTCTCGATGGCCTGTCGCATGTTCTCGTCGGCGACGAGGCGCACGACCTCGATGTGGTTCGAGAGCACCTCCTCCAGGTCGTCCTCGTAGTGGGCGAGCAACCGATCCATGTAGAACTCGCTGGCCGGATCGAGAGCCTGCTCGTTGCGGATGGTGTAGGGGGCGTCGAGCTCCTCGTTGATGTCGTCGATGACGCGGTCGCGCTGTTCCCGCGGGAGGAGGACCATCGGGTCCTGGTTCATCGGCGAGCGGACCACGTCGTCGGCGGGGTCCTGGTCGGCGATGACGTCACAGAGGTTGGTCCAGCGGAAGGTGTACATCCGCCCGTCGTCGGTGCGGGTGTAGTCCTCGAAGTACCGGCGAACCTGCCGGTCGAAGTCGGATTTCCCGGAGCCGACCGGCCCGAGAAGCAGTTTGATCCGCTTCTGTGGGCCGAGCCCGCGGGCGCCCGATTTCACCTTGTTGACGAACTCGTGGATCGCCTCGTGGACGACCCGGCCGTAGAACGTGTTCTCGCCGTCGTTGAGGGGGTCTTCGGAGGCGAGGTGGTACTCGACGACGCCGGCGTCCTCGTCGTACTCCGTGCCGTAGTAGTCGAACATGTCGGCGACGCGCTGGTGGGCGTTGCGCGCGACCTTCGGGTCGTCGTAGAGCCGTTCGAGGTACCACTCGAACGACCGGTAACTCCGAAGGTCCGCCGGGATGGCGTCTCGGTACTCTCGACTCAACTCCGCTAGGGTCTCCTGTGAACCTGTCATGCTATCACAAACAGTCCGGATTGGGGAACTGTAACGACGCCAGCGCGCCGGTGACCGGCACCGACTCGCGTCGGTCCGGGCCGCGACTGGCTCGGGTCGACCGCCGCTCGACCGCGTCGCTTCCGTTCGATGAAGGCTCCTGCCGACCGCCGGCGAACGCCCGTCGGGACGACAGTGTCGTCACACTCTCCGAACGGGGACCGTCGCGCCTGCCCAACCGCGCGTTCGCGTGCCATGTCTGAACACACCACTACCCCGTCCGGCACGACTGCCGTCGGGCGGTAGCGTCGGCGTACGGGTGGATCCTCCACCGATACTATTTATTATGTGGGGACTCGAGCCACATAAACCCTTCTCCGGTCGGTCCTTATTGCCCCTTAATTGCCGGGTATCGTACGGTAAAATGCGGGTGGGGCGGCGTGATCTGCACATCGTGCTATCCCCTGACACAGCAAGCCGTATATATACCCCCGGCAGTCTCGGTGGACCGCCGCGCTGGTCGGCGGTCGACCGCGACACTCTTGGCCGGGGGTCGACAACCGGCGAGTATGGGATTCGACGGGCTCGGCGACGGCTGGGCGGTCTGGACCGACGGCGCGGAGAAGGCGGTCCTCGTCTACCGCCCGGACGTCTTCGACACGCAGGCGTTTCCCGCGCCCTGTCTCCCGACAATATACGTCACCAAGGGTCGGCGCCGGCGCAAGCCAGGGAAGCAGACTCGCCCGGAAGACCCGTGGTTCGTCACGCTCTTTCTCGAACCCGAGATCGACCGGACCCCCGACCGCTTCGACACCCGCGCCGCGGCCGAGGCCGGCGCCGTGGACCTCGCCGACCGGTTCGCTCGCGGCGAGATTGACTACCGCTCGCTCTACCAGGTCCCGCGCGAGGAGTACTTCGAGAAACTCGACGAACTGACCGGCCGCGGCGAGTGAGTGGAGCTCTCCCCGTCAGTCGCCGTCCTGATCTCTCCGGTACCGGATGTCGACGATAGCGCCGATCACCAGCGCGACTCCGACCGCGTAGCCGATCACTTTGGGCACCACGTAGGGGTCGGCGACGCGCCGGGTTTCGGTCGGTCTGACCAGCACGTAGCTCCCGTTTCGCGCGATGACCGTCGCGTCCGCTCGTCGCGGGGCCGTCCGGTCGCCGGCGAACGCGTCCCGCACCGCGGCCGGCGCCGCGTCAGTCTCGACCGCGAGCGCACGCGCGACAGCGTCCGCCGAAACCGTCTCGGCCCGCAGTCGGAACTGCCCGTCGGCGACGGACGCGTTCACCCGGTAGTACCGGTCGCGGACGTCGTCGGCCACGTAGCGGCGGTCGCGTAGCTCCCGAAGCGACGACGAGGTCGCCGACTCGGGCCGTGTGACCCGCTCGTCCAGCGCCGTCCGCACCGCGTCGAGCGTCGCCTCCGTCCCGTAGTCGACGGTCGGATGGTGATACAGGTCCTCGACGGCCTCGTCGTCCGCCAGGTCGAGTTCCGTCGTCGCGTAGTCGTAGCGCGTGTCCGCCCCCGGACCGTTGCCCACCAGCGGGTGGGCGAGGAGGAGACACCCCAGGAGCAGACCGGCGAGGGCTCGTCTGGAGGGCACAGTCGGCAGTTACCGGCTCCGGTCCAAAGTGGTGTCGGCTCGTCGCCCGGGACCGGGCGTCCGGCGACCGGGACCGAGCGTCCGGCGGCCGGGACCGCGCGTCCGGCAGCCGGGACCACAGCGGTCGGGGCCGCAGCCGCCGGGGCCGGGGCGGCCGGGAGACTTAATCGGCGGCGTCGCCAACTCCGGATATGACCACGCTCACGCTCGTCGGGACGCGACTGGCCGAGCCCGGCCGGGAGTTCGTCTATCGGGGGGAAGCGAGCGCCTGCGAGGGGTGTCCCTACCGCGACCAGTGTCTCAATCTCACCGAAGGCCACCGCTACCGGGTCGCCGAGGTCCGCGAAAACGCCAGTCTGCTCGACTGTGGCGTCCACGACACCGGCGTCCAGGCCGTCGAAGTCGAGCCCGCGCCCCTGCAGGCGAACGTCGCCAGCGCCAGCGCCTACGCCGGGAGCAAAGTCTCCCTGGAAGGACCCTGTCCGCACACCGGCTGTCCGAGCCACGACCTCTGTGAACCCGCCGGCGCCGACTTCGACGAGTCCTACCGGATCGCCGAGGTCGTGGGGGACCCGCCCCACGACCACTGCATGCTCGACCGCGACCTCACGCTCGTCGAGTTCGAAGCGCCCGAGGAGTAAAGCGACACCGCCGATATCGGACGTCGGACCGACAGACAGAGCCGCGTCGACCGTCGGACCTGCGACGCCGATATCGGCCGTCGGACAGAGCCGACGCTACCCGGGTAGCGTCGCGAGAAGTTTGCGTGGGTGCAGTCCCAGCGGGATGCACCTGCACTGTGTCCGCGAGGCGGACAGGTAGTGCGTGGGACCGGATTTGAACCGGCGGACCCCTACGGGACAGCGCCCTCAACGCTGCGCCGTTGGCCTGGCTTGGCTACCCACGCACTCGGTTGCTGTTTCGTTTCCGCAATCCAGTGTTCCCGAGGGTGATTAAAATCACTGTCGGTTCGCCGGCTCAGTGCGGGACGGCCCCACATCCGAACCGGCCCGCTCGACCCCGTCTGACCCCGGACCGTCGTCACATCGGTCCGTCACGTTGGACGCGGCTCGAACCGGGTTCTATCAGCTCGACTGTCAGGTCAGCGCGGAAACGCAAAGCGGACGATTCAAATACCGCCACTCCACTACGACCCGGCATGGCGAAGTACTCGACCGGTGGGGGAAGTTCCGGCGGGAGCGACAGTTGCGAGCTCTGCGGTGCCGAAAACACGGACCTCCGGACGGCGAACGTCGCCGGCGCCACCCTGGAAGTCTGCTCGAACTGCGCCCAGCACGGCGAGACGCAGGGCCCGAGCGGTTCGGGCTCGGACGACGACGGCGAGCGCGACCGCAAGCGCCGCGCCGCCCAGAACACGGCCCGCCTCCAGGACGCCCGCAAGGGCAACCCCGACCACTGGGAGGACGGCGCCGACTACGACGACGACCAGCTCCCCTATCTCGTCTCCGACTACGGCGAACTCCTCACCGAAGCGCGTCAGGACGCGGGCCTCCAGACGGGCGAACTCGCCGACGCCATCGGCGCCGACGAGGCCGACGTCCTCGCCGTCGAACAGGGCCGCGCCACGCAGGCCAACGTCGGCGGCTCGCTCATCGCCGCTATCGAAGACGAACTCGACATCGAACTCGCCGAGTCGGCCTGACTGCACCCCTCGCTCTCCGCTCCACGTCGTCTCGTCGTCTCGTCGTCTCACGCGGGCCCACCGCGCGCAGCCCCGAGATTTTTGGTCCGAGCCGCCCTCGTTCCGCCGATGACGTCCCGCGCAGCCGCCGACCCCTCGGTCACCGACTTCGAGGCGACCGTCGAACGCGTCGACGACCGCGAGGTCGTCCTCGACGAGACGTACTTCTACCCCGAAGGCGGCGGCCAGCCCGCCGACCGCGGGAGCATCGGCGGCGTCGCCGTCACCGACGTCCAGTCGGAGGGCGACGCCGTCGTCCACTCGCTCGCGGCAGAGCCGCCGTTCGAGGCCGGCGAGACAGTCACCGCGAGCGTCGACGACGACTTCCGCACCTACTGCATGCGCGCTCACACCGCGAGTCACCTCCTCTACGGCGCGGGCCGTCGCGTCCTCGAGGACCTGGGCTACGGCGGGTTCGGGATCGGCGAATCGAAGGTCCGCGTCGATTTCACCACGTCGACAGAGATCGACGACGAACGGCTCGTCGAACTCGAACGGCTGGTCAATCAGGCTATCTGGGACTCCCGGTCGGTCTCCTGGGAGCGACTCCCCCGCGAGGAGGCGCTCGCCCGCGAGGACGTGGCGTTCAACACCAGGACCGAGGAGGGGATCACCGGCGAGACGGTCAGGGTCGTGACCGTTGCCGACTGGGACGTGGCGGCCTGCGGCGGAACGCACGTCTCGAACACGCGCGAGATCGGCCCCGTCACGGTCCTCGACCGCTCGAACCCCGGCGAGGGGCTGACGCGCGTGGAGTTCGCGGTCGGGCCGGACGCCATCGAACGTCGGGCGAGCGACCACGAGAACGCCCGGACCACGGCGCGGGCCCTCGACACGCGCATCGACGAGTTACCGGACGCGGTCGACCGCCTCCGGGAGGAGCGCGACGCCCTCGAACGCGAGGTCGATGCCCTCCGGGAGCAGGTCGTCGAGGCGCGGCTCTCGGATCTCCGGGAGGCCGTCGTCGAACGGGACGGCCGCGACTGGCTGGTCGGCGACCTGCCCGGACTCGACGCGAACGACCTCGCCGACGTCGCGCGGTCGATGGCCGGCACGGCGGCGGACGTGGTCGTGCTCGTCGGCGAGGACGGGTCGTATCTCGCTGCGGCCTCGGCCTGTGACCTCGACGCGGGCGACGTCGTCGGGCGGGCGACCGACGCCTTCGGCGGCGGGGGCGGCGGCAGTCCGTCGGTCGCGCAGGCGGGCGGTCTCGACGCGAGCGCCGAGGAAGTCACGGCGCTCTACGAGGGAGACTGACGCCGCTCGCGCCAGAGTCCGGTCGACAGTGTTTTCACGCAGAGAAGTCGCTCGAAAACCATTTATAATCGTCCTTTGAGTCCCTCGGTAGTGCCCTCCACGAGACTCCGCGAGCGCGTTCGCAGCATCTCCCCGACGGTCGGTGTCGTGTTGATGGTGCTCCTCGTCATCCTGCTGGTCGCAGTCCTGACGTACACGGTGACGGGCTTTGCCGAGACGACAAGAGAGGAGTCGAAGGTGCACGCGGTCGGTGATTACGAGTTCGACGTCGTGGAGGCGAGCGGCGACACGCTGCGTATCGAACCCCGGTCGGTGTCGCTGCGCGGCGCGGATCTCGTCGTCCGGGTCAACGGCCACCGCGTCCACACCTGGGACGGCGAGGACACGGTCGAGATGACGTGTCTGTACCCCGGCGACCACCTGCGCATCGTCTCGGAAAAGGGCGATTCCACGTCGATCGTCGACGAACATCGGATGATCCGTTCGCTCAAGTGCGACCGTATCCGGCCGCTCCCGGAGAAGTTCGAGTACGCCTACGTCGATTACGAGGGGACCAGCGAGAAGGTCCGCGTCCAGCCCGATTTCACCTTCGGGGTCGAGATCGACCCGGACGGACCGGGATCCGACGGCGGCCCCAGCGCGGTGTTCAAAGAGGATATCGGCACGATCCCGGTGACCAACGAGTGGCACTACATCAGGCGGTACGACCGGGGCATCGAGGGGTTCGACCCGCCGGTCTGGGTCGTGGTGATGACCGACAACGTCCACTGGAAAAACGGCGGCGGCTCGAACGGACTGAACTGGACCGACGACCCCGCGGGCGAACCCGGCATCGACTCCTACGAGATCGACGGCGGCTCCGTCCGGGTGACCGCCAGCGGGAGCGAACCGACCAACGACATCTACTTCGTGTTCAAACCGGGGTGTGACGAGAGCGAGATCAAGATCGTCAACATCTCCGCCGGCTACCACAACCGCATCTACGTCGAAGGCGACGTGGCCATCGAGGACACCTACGACTACAGTGTCTACAACAGCAGTCGCACCGCACCGCCGGTGACGCTCGACGCGCCGGGCGTCAACTGTCCGGGTAGCTGAGTTGCGACTCGCGCGGGACCGATGTCCGCCGCCGCGACCGCCCACGCAATTTTTGCCGGACCCGGACCAATCCGGGGTATGGAACTGTCGGCGACGCAGGAAGCGATCCGGGAGACGGTCCACGAGTTCGCGGTCGAGGAGATCCGGCCGGGTGCGGCCGAGGCCGACCGGGCAGAGGAGTTTCCCGAGGACGTCTGGGACGGTCTCGCCGACCTGGACCTGACCGGGCTGACCGTCCCGGAAGAGTACGGCGGCTTCGACGCCGACCGCCTGACCTACGCCGTGGTCAACGAGCAGGTGGCCTACGGCGCGCTCGCGGTCGCCACGGCGCTGTCGGTCCACTGTCTCGCCACCTCCTGCATCGCCGAGTTCGCCGACGAGTCGGTGCGAGAGGAGTGGCTCCCGGAGATGGTCGACGGCCGACCGGTCGGCGCGTTCGCGCTCTCCGAACCCGACGCCGGGTCGAATCCCGCCGAGATGTCGACGTCGGCGACGGCCGTGGGGGGCTCCGCAAGCGACGACGGTGACGGCGAGCCCGACGCCTACGTCATCGACGGGGAGAAACAGTGGATCACGAACGGCGAGCGCTCGGGCGTGGTGATCGTCTTCGCGAAACTCGACTCGGGGGACCCGGACTCGATCACGCAGTTTCTCGTGCCCAAGGACGTCGACGGAGTCAGCGTGGGCGAGCCCGAGGACAAACTCGGGCTGCGCGCGAGCGACACGACGAGTCTGACCTTCGACGGCGTCGAGATCCCCGCGGAGTACCGCCTGACCGAACCCGGTCGTGGGCTCGCGGCGGCGCTCTCGATCCTGACGGGCGGGCGCGTCGGCATCGCCGCGCAGTCGGTCGGGCTCGCGCAGGCCGCACTCGACGAGGCCGTCGCCTACGCGGGCGACCGCGAGCAGTTCGACCGGCCGATAGCCGAGTTCCAGAGCATCCGGCACAAACTGGCCCGGATGTGGACCGACGTTCGCGCGGCGCGGCTGCTGACGTGGGACGCGGCCGAACGGCTGGAGACGGGCGGCGCGAACGCTGCCAGCACGACATCGAAAACGGCGAGCGCAGGCGCCGCCAGTCCGCGAGCGGCCGCGAGCATGGCGAAGGCCGTCGCGAGCGAGACGGCTCTCGACGTGACCAACGAGGCGGTGCAGATCCACGGCGGCTACGGCTACACGACGGAGTTCCCGGTCGAGCGCTTCTACCGCGACGCGAAGGTGACGACCATCTACGAGGGGACGACGCAGATCCAGCGCAACGTCATCGCCCGCGAACTGCTGGAGTGAGTGCGGACGGAGGCGGGCGGTCAGCCGCGGGCGGACGCGGGCCGTCGGTACCCGACACGCATTTGCACCGCTGTTCCCTATCGCGATTGTGAGCGAGTACGAGGCCATCGTGTACGACCTGGACGGGACACTCGTCCGACTCGACGTGGACTGGGACGCGGTCGCGGCGCGCTGTGGCGCGGTCCTCCGCGCGCGGGACGTCGAGGCCGCGGGCGCGAGCATCTGGGAGATGCGCGAGCGGGCCGCCGAGAACGACCTGCTGGAACGGGTCGACGAGACCATCGCCGAGTTCGAGCGCGAGGGCGCCCGGAGCGCCAGTCGACTCCCGCTCGCGGACGAACTACCGCGCGATGAGGCGGTCGGCGTCTGCTCGCTGAACGCGTCGGCCGCATGCCGGATCGCGCTGGAACTCCACGGGCTCGACGGCCACGTGGGGACCGTCGTCGGCCGCGACTCGGTCGAGACGGTCAAACCCGACCCGGAACCGCTGCTCGCGGCCGTCGAGGCGCTCGGGGCCACGCCCGAGCGGACGCTCTTTATCGGCGACTCCGACACCGACGAGATCGCGGCGCAGCGGGCCGGCACAGAGTTCGAGTGGGTCGCGGACAGAGTCTGAAGGGCGACCGCTTGCGCGGAGCTCAGGCGTCCGAGTCCTCGCTGTCGTCGAGCGCGCGCTTTCGTTCGACCCAGAAGACGGCGAGCGCGGTGAGTATCCAGACGACGGCGCCGACCCTGACGGCGAAGCCGACGCGCTCGCCCCACGTTGCGAGGTCGAACGGGACCGAGAGGAGGGCGACGAGCGGCGCGCCGACAGCGATGGTCACGACGAACGTGATCTGCATGACTCGCCCGTAGTCGACGCCCTCGGGGTCTGTCTCCTCGACGCGCGCTGGCACGTTCGATCCTTCCCAAGCGCGTCCCTTGAGTGTCGCGCTTTCCGTGCGCGCAGCCGACGCTGCTCGTGCTACCCGTCCGAGCAGTCGAGTCCGTCGAGGAACGCGCTCACGGCCTCGCCGAACGCCCGCGGCCGCTCGGCCATCGCGAGATGGGCCGCATCGGCCACCTCGGCGTACTCGCAGTCGGGAAGTTCGGTGGCGAGGTACTCGTGGTAGGCGGGGGGAGTCAGGCCGTCGTACTTGCCGACAACAGCGAGCGCGGGCGTTTCGACCTCGCCGAGTCGCTCCCGGACGTCGAACCGGTGGCAGGTCAGGAAGTCCCGCTCCGTGACGGCGCGACCCGTCGCGCGCATCTGGGCCGTCGACCGTTCGACGACCCGCTCGTCGGCGTCGTGAAAGAGGCGGTCGGGGCCGTGGAGGAACGCGACGGCCCGCTCGAAGTCGTCGCCGAGCCACTCGCGGAGGTCGGTCGTGACCGGTAGTTTCGCGCCCGTGCCAGCGAGGACCAGTCCGTCGGGGTCGAACTCTGTCTCGAGTGCGACCCACAGCGCTACCGCGCCGCCGAGGGAGTTCCCCGCGAGGACCGTCGCACCGGCTTCGCGGGCGACCGCGACCACGTCTCGCGCGTACGCGTCGAGGGTTTCGGCACCTGGATCGGTGTCGACGTCGTCGGACTCGCCGTGGCCGCTCAGGTCCACTGCGACCGCCGAGCCGGTCGGGCCGCCGGCGCCGTACTGCCCGGCCCAGACGCGGTGTGTTCCACCGCTCCCGTGGACGTAACAGACCGTGGGCTCTGTGTCCGTGACGTCGGCGGGCGAACCGGCGGCCTCCCGGTATGCTGTCGCCCGGCCGTGGTGACGGACCGATTCCATACCGACCGTTCGGTCCCCCGCGTCAAAACGCCGGTGGCGAACCCGACTCCGGTCTCGAGAGTGTGAACCGCAATTCCACCGATCCATGAATATCGGCACACGTACGGCGAATTTTTGCGATAGATTTAAATATTTATCGCGCTAACTCAGAGTTAGTATGACTGCACTGAAAGAGCTGGGCGACGACGTCGGACTGTCGCGACACGAATACGACGATGAGGTCGTCTTCGCGGCCGATTTCGGCCCCGAACACGACGCGTCCGTGGACGTGCTCGACGACACCGTCATCGTCGTCGTCGGCGACGAGCAGTACGAGCTGGAGATAGAGGAGGGCGCACGAGCGTTTATCAAAAACGGCGTCCTCAGTATCGAGGTGGACCGATGAAACTCACCGTCAAGCCCCTCAAACAGAAACACGCCGGCCGAGACCTCGCCGCCATCGACCGCGCGGCCATGGCCGAACTGGACCTCGAGAACGGCGACTACATCGTCATCGAGGGCGAGGGCCGCGCCGTCGCGCGCGTCTACCCGGGCTACCCCGAAGACGAGGGCAAGGGCGTCGTCCGCATCGACGGCCGTCTCCGCCAGGAGGCCGGCGTCGGCATCGACGACCGCGTCACGGTCGAGAAAGCCGACGTCAAGCCCGCGACCAGCGTGACCGTCGCGCTCCCGCAGAACCTCCAGATCCGCGGCAACGTCGGCCCCCACATCCGCAAGAAACTGTCGGGCCACGCCGTCACGCAGGGCCAGACCGTCCCGATCGGGCTAGGTCTGGGTCCGCTTTCCTCGATGAGCGGCCAGAAGATCCCGCTGAAGGTTGCCAGCACCGAGCCCTCCGGGACCGTGGTGGTCACCGACTCCACCGAGGTGGACGTGACCGACCAGCCCGCAGAGGAGATCCAGGGCGCCGCCCGCGGCGAGCCCGGCGGCCCTGACGTGGCCTACGAGGACATCGGCGGCCTCGACGACGAACTCGAGCAGGTCCGCGAGATGATCGAGCTCCCGATGCGCCACCCCGAACTGTTCGAGACGCTCGGCATCGAGCCACCGAAGGGCGTCCTGCTCCACGGCCCGCCCGGCACCGGGAAGACGCTGATGGCGAAAGCCGTCGCCAACGAGATAGACGCCTATTTCACCGACATCTCCGGCCCGGAGATCATGTCGAAGTACTACGGCGAGAGCGAGGAACAGCTCCGCGAGGTCTTCGACGAGGCCGAGGAGAACTCCCCCGCCATCGTCTTCATCGACGAGATCGACTCCATCGCGCCCAAGCGCGGCGAGACCCAGGGTGACGTCGAGCGCCGCGTCGTCGCGCAACTGCTCTCGCTGATGGACGGCCTCGAGTCCCGCGGCCAGGTCATCGTCATCGGCGCGACCAACCGCGTCGACGCCGTCGACCCCGCACTGCGCCGCGGTGGCCGCTTCGACAGGGAGATCGAGATCGGCGTCCCCGACAAGAACGGGCGCAAGGAGATCCTGCAGGTCCACACCCGCGGGATGCCGATGGCCGAGGGCATCGACCTGGACCAGTACGCCGAGAGCACGCACGGCTTCGTCGGCGCGGACCTGGAGTCGCTGGCCAAGGAGTCCGCGATGAACGCGCTGCGACGGATCCGCCCGGAACTCGACCTCGAGTCCGACGAGATCGACGCCGACGTACTCGACCGCCTCGAAGTCTCCGAACGCGACTTCAAGGACGCGCTGAAAGGCATCGAGCCCTCGGCGCTCCGCGAGGTGTTCGTCGAAGTCCCCGACGTCACGTGGAACGACGTCGGTGGGCTCGACGACACCAAAGAACGCCTTCGCGAGACGATCCAGTGGCCGCTGGACTACCCCGAGGTGTTCGAGACGCTGGACATGCAGGCCGCCAAGGGTGTCCTGATGTACGGCCCGCCGGGCACGGGGAAGACCCTGCTCGCCAAGGCCGTCGCCAACGAGGCCCAGTCGAACTTCATCTCTGTGAAGGGGCCGGAACTGCTGAACAAGTTCGTGGGCGAAAGCGAGAAGGGCGTCCGCGAGGTGTTCAGCAAGGCCCGCGAGAACGCTCCCACCGTGGTGTTCTTCGACGAGATCGACTCCATGGCCGGCGAGCGCGGCGCGAACACGTCGGACTCCGGCGTCGGCGACCGCGTCATCTCACAGCTGTTGACCGAACTCGACGGGCTCGAGGAACTGGAGGACGTCGTCGTGGTCGCGACGACCAACAGGCCGGACCTGATCGACTCCGCGCTGCTCCGCCCCGGACGGCTGGACCGCCACGTCCACGTCCCCGTCCCGGACGGGGAGGGTCGCCGGAAGATCTTCGAGGTCCACACGCGGGACAAGCCGCTGGCCGACGACGTCGACCTCGACGACCTGGCCGCGCGCACCGAGGGCTACGTCGGCGCCGACATCGAGGCGGTCGCCCGCGAGGCCTCGATGGCTGCCAGCCGCGAGTTCATCACGAGCGTCGGCCCCGAGGAGATCGGCGACACGGTCGGAAACGTCCGCGTCACGATGGACCACTTCGAGCACGCGCTCGATGAAGTCGGCCCCAGCGTCGACGAGGAGACCCGCGAGGAGTACGAGCAGATCGAAGAGCGCTTCGACACCACCGAGGGCCCCGGCGACGAGGAGGACGCGGTCGGCCGGACCTTCCACTGATAGTGATTAATGTAGCGATGTACCGGTACGCGCCGGCCCCGTTGTCGGCGCGATTCGGAAACAATCTACGCTAAACACTATGAAGACCCCGGGGTCGCCGAATCAGGGAGCTGTCGAAACCCCGATATAATCTACAGGAATCGCTATCGGGGCGCAGTTGCGGACTGCGATTCCAGCCAGGACGTCGCTTCTCGCCGGTCGTCGAAGTACTTCGTCGTCAGCGCGCCGTCACCGACTTCCTGCATGATATTTTCGACGCTCATGTCCGCGACGACGCTCTCAGGCTGGACGATGGCCATGTGCGAAAGCGTCGTATCGAGCGCCCGGGGGAACCAGTCCTCGTTCGACCACCCCTGGTCGGCCTCGGCGACGGTCCCCATGTCCCGTAGGTCCGCGAGCCAGTTCGTCGCACCCTTCTTTTTGACGAGGTCCAGTCCCGCGTTCAGCCCCTCTCTGTAGGGCTCTCCCTCCGCGAACTCGTGCCACTCCATGACGACCGCGCCTATCGAGTCGTCATATTTGACTGTCAGGTGTCGTTCGTCGTAATGTGCCATGCGTCCGGGATACCCGCGAGTTTCTATAAGAAAGTACGGTTCTAGTTATCAACACTGAAAAATGGTTGCCCGGCCGGACAGACCGCCCGGCGAATCACCGATCTACCGTTACAATAGACCGTATGACACGCACCGAACCCCTTCTGGCGACAGTAGTCCGTTCCGCCGGACATCGCTGCTTTTCCCGTTGTTCCCGTCGAGCCGCGCGACCGGGTATTAATATGTGTTAATATACACTAAATACTTAATATTATATAACCAGCGTTCGTCGAACTGGTATGCCGCACAATCAGGACCTTGCCGAAGATCCCGCCGCGGAATCGACCTACGAGTGCCTCGTTTGCGGGAAAATCGTGAAGGCGGAGTCACACCCGGGAGACTGCACAGAGTGCGACGGTGAGTTCCAGAACCGCGCGATGTCGCTGGAGTAACCGACTATCCACATGTCCTCAGACACGTCAGAGCGTCCGACAGCCGAGCGACCCGATCCCCCGGAGGAGACGGCGCCGGCCCTCGTCACCGCCCGTCGACAGCTTGACAGGGCCGCGTCGCTGGTCGACGTCGACCCGAACGTCGTCGAGCGGTTCGCCCATCCCGACGCCGTCCACGAGGTGACGGTCCCGATCGAGCGCGACGACGGGAGCGTCGAGGTGTTCCGCGGCTATCGCGCGCAACACGACAGCGTCAGGGGACCCTACAAGGGCGGGCTCCGCTACCATCCCGACGTCTCCCGCGAGGAGTGTATCGGGCTCGCGATGTGGATGACCTGGAAGTGCGCGGTGATGGACATCCCCTTCGGCGGGGCGAAAGGCGGCGTGGTCGTCGACCCCAAGCGCCTGAGTGACGGCGAGCGCGAGCGGCTCACCCGCCGATTCACCGACGAGATACGGAACGTCATCGGGCCGACGACCGACATCCCAGCCCCCGACATGGGCACGGACGCCGAGACGATGTCGTGGATGATGGACGCCTACAGCATGCAGGAGGCCGAGACCATCCCGGGCGTCGTCACCGGGAAACCGCCGGTCATCGGCGGGAGCGAGGGCCG
>Ga0207755_100178_pt1 | contig 38996 bp, 34 predicted proteins | sample A23P2SouthBayCA_FD_187734 | JGI IMG/M metagenome (GOLD analysis project Ga0207755, IMG submission 187734) | Aerobic enrichment media microbial communities from Bioluminiscent Bay, La Parguera, Puerto Rico - A23 P2 (SPAdes) | ecosystem: Environmental > Aquatic > Marine > Unclassified ...
ACCGCCACCGCAAACAGCGTGAAAGCCCCCGGTCGCTCGTACCGCCGCGGCTCGCTGCGCGCTTCGCTCCCTTCGGTCGCTGCAGTGCTTACGTCGCCGGGGCGGTACGAGCGACCGGCCCCTTTCATTCCCACCCGCTCAGACTGGCCGGCCAGCCGAATCGGGTGGGAATGAAAGGGGCCGGTCGCTCCGGGAAGGCGGACGCAGTAAGCACCGCAGGCCGAAGTCCTCGTGAGCGAAGCGAACGTGGACCGAGGCCGAGGCGCGCAGCAAGGCCCCCGACCGGAGCGACCGGGGGCTTTCACGCTGTTCGTGGAGGCGATCACGGTCGCTCTTGCGGGGGCTTTCACGCTGTGTCCAGTCGCTGTTCAGTCACACCGTCCCGATCACTCCTCGCCGCGACCACACCCACCGAAACCGACTCTCGTCCAAGTTTACTTGTGACGGCCGGCTGTACGTGTCAGTATGGATCTATTCGCCGCGACCGCGGCGCTGTTCCGGGCCGTCGCGGTCCTGCAGTCTGACGTGGACGTTGACGTCGACCTGACGGGCGCGCTGGGCGGCGGCGCGGTCGGGACCTTCGTCGGGACGGTCGTCGTCGGTGCGATCCTGGTCGCGCTCGCGCCCGACTACACGAAAGCTCGCATGGCCGAGGTCGTCGAAGAACCCGTCGGCAACTTCGTCTACGGCGTCGTGGTCCTCGTCTTCCTGATCCTCGCGGTGATCGTCCTCGTGTTCACGATCGTCGGGATCATCGTCGCGATCCCGCTCGGGTTCGTGGTCTACCTGGCCTGGGTGTTCGGATCGACCATCGCCTTCCTCGCCGTCGCCGACCGACTCCTCGACCGCGGCGACGACGAGTGGCTGGTGGTGTTACTCGTCGCCGCCGGGATCAACGGCGGCCTCGTCCTCTCGGGGATCGGAGCGCTCGTCGCCTTCTGCGTCGGCGCCGCCGGGTTCGGCACGGTCGTCCGTCCCTACTTCGACTGACCGGTGACCCATCCTGGACGGTCCACGCCACAGCGTATCGTGGACGGTCCACGCAACAGCGTATCGTGGACAGTTCACACCGACTTGGACCGTCCATGCCTAACGCATTAGGGTGTTGCGTTAGCCCACAGGAGCCACAACGTTGTGGTATGTACGAGATAGAAGCCGACCGACGGACGAACCGCCTGTACCTCGACCTGACGGGACGAATGGACAGAGATGACCTCGAAGAGGCTGCCAGCGCGGCGGTCGCAGCGGCCGAGAACCTCCGACACGGGTTCGACATCGTGAACGACCTCTCGGGGTTCACACCGCCCTCGCCGGAGGCCGCCAAGCCGATCAAGCGCGCCCAGGGCGAACTCGTCGAGATGGGCGTCGACCGCGTCGTCCGCGTCGCCGACGAGGAGACGAGCCAGGTCGTCCTCAACGCCTTCGAGCGCCGCTCGCGTGACGTGGGCTACAGCGGCGAGACCGCCGACTCGGTCGCCGCGGCCGAGCGCCGCCTCGAACAGGAGTCCGTCGCCGGCTACGCCAGCAACTGAGACGGCCCGCTGTCAGTCGCGCTCGCCGGCCCTCTCTTCGGGAGACGTCGTCGTATCTGTCGGCAGTACGACCGTCGCCCTCGTCCCGTTTTCGACCTCGAACTCCAGCCTGCCGCCCAGCGCCGCCGTCCCCCAGGTCGCCAGCCAGAGGCCCAGTCCGCTGCCGTGGTCCAGCGCCGACTCGCTCCCGTCTTCGACGACGGCGAGTTCGTGTTCGGGGATGCCCGGCCCGTCGTCGACCACCCGCAGTGCGACCGCTCCCGCGGTGCCGTCCGTCCCCCCGTCGGCCGCCGGCCGTCGCTCGGCGCGCAGTTCGACCGCGGGGTCGGGCCCGGCGTGCTCGAGCGCGTTCTCGACGAGCGTCCCGAGGACGGCCCGCAGGACCGCGGGGTCAGTCTCGACGGTGGGGTCCGTCTCGGCAACGGCCACCACGTCTCGTCCGGTTTCGCCGCCCCTGTCGGCGCCACCGCCGTCCCCGTCGGCGTACTCGGCGACGACCTCCTCGAAGAGGGGGGCGACGGCAACGGACTCGCGGTGGTCGTCGCGGTCGAGGACTCGCTCGATCTCGCGGGCTTTCTCGCCGAGGGCGAGCAGGTCGTCGGCCTTGTCCCCGGCGCGGTCGAGCAGGGAGACGGTCTCCGCGTCGTCGATCCGCTCGGCGGCGGCGTCGGTAAAGCCCGTGACGACGGTCATGTCGTTGCGGAGGTTGTGCCGGAGGACGCGATTGAGGACGTTCAGGCGCTGCTCGCGTCGCCGTTCCTCGGTGACGTCCTGGAAGACGACGGTGTGACCGACGTGGGTACCTGTGGCGTCGGACAGCGGGGTGGCCGTGACCGAGTACACCGTCCGGCGCCCGCCCGCGGTGACGGTGACGCTCCCGTCGGGAGCGGTCGGGTCGACGGTCGGCGATTCCTCCGCCGCACTGGCGGTCGCGAGGATGTCGTCGAGCGGGCGGGTCAGCGCGTCGCCTTTCGCCACGCCGAACCCCTCGCAGGCGGCGGCGTTGAGCGTGACGACCCTGGCCTGTTCGTCGACGATGATGACGGGCGCGCCGAGGTCGTCGATGGCGGCGCGCTCGCCGGCGCGGCGCGTGGCGGGGTGGAACTCGAACATGTCGCTGCCGACGAACGCGTAGGCGTCGAGCGCGATGTGGGGCAGGAACATGACGGTCACGAGGTTCAGCTGGGGGACGGGGCCGACGCCGTAGAGCCAGACGAGGTGGGCGACGACGGGCGGGATGGTGCTGAGTCCGACGGCGACGGCCTCCCGGCGGTAGAGCGGGCCGTAGCTGACGACGGTGTCGAACAGCAGGAGGCTGCCGACGCTGATGACGAGGACGCCGGCGGTCGTGAGCGCGAGGGTCCACGGCTGGAGGGCGTACGACGCCGTCGCCAGCCCGCCCACGGGGTCGATCGCGAACCCCGTCCAGGCGACGTGGTGGAGCGGGTTGGTGGCGACGACGGCCCCGATGACGAACGGCGCGGCGGCGAGGAGCCGCCAGCCACGCCGGAGCACCTCGCTGCGGCCGGTGTACGCCAGCGCGAACGCGAGGAAGTAGAGACCGGTCCCGGCGACCCCGACCCAGGTGAGCACCTCCAGCGCCCACCGGAGCCAGCGCGGGTCGAACGTGACCAGAGCCAGCGCGTAGGCGCCGCTCCAGCACGCCTGCGAGGCGAGGCTCGCGACGAACCAGTCAGCGCCGGGCTTGTCGCGGTAGCGCCAGAGGTAGGCGGCGAGAACGAGCGAGCCGACGGCGGCGAGGACCGACGCCGCGACGGGCCACACCACCGGTGCCATGCCATCTCCTGCGTCGGAAGCCACTTCCCGATTTCGGTGGGGAAGCCCGGCACGGCGACTGCGGGCCGCTCCGTGGCGGCGAGCCTACCCGCGCCGGACACCGCCGAACTCGAAGCGCGCGCCGCCCGACTCGCTCTCGGTCACGTCGACCGTCCAGCCGTGGCGCTCGGCGATCTGTGCGACGATCCGGAGGCCGAACCCGGTGCCGTCCAGCGACGTGGAGTAGCCCGACTCGAACACCTGCTCGCGCTCTTCGGGCGGGATGCCGACGCCGTCGTCGGCGACAAAGAAGCCGTCCCCCGTGTCGCCGACAGTGACGGTCAACCGCGTCTCGGCGGTGTCACCGTCGCCGCCCGCGTCGCCACCACCGACGCGGCCTGCGTCGACGTCGCCGCGGCCGTGTTCGACGGCGTTCCCGAACAGGTTCTCGAGGAGTTGGGCGAGCCGCGAGCGGTCGGCGTAGACGGTGGCGTCGGTGTCGACGCGGAAGTCGGCGTCGGTCGCGGCGACGTTCTCCCAGCAGCGCTCGGCGAGATCGCCCAGCGCGAGCGGTTCGATCTCGACGGCCGACTCGCCCTCGCGTGCGAGTTCGAGCAGGTCGTCGATGAGTGTCTCCATGCGGTCGTGCGCGCGGGCGACCGCCGCGACGTGGTCGCTGTCACACTCGTTGCGGACCAGTTCGAGGCGTCCGCTCGCGACCGTCAGTGGGTTGCGCAGGTCGTGTGAGACGACGCTGACGAACTCGTCGAGGCGCTCGTTTTGCCGCTCGAGTTCGCGCTCGCGCTCGCGCTGGTCGCTTATTTCGCGGGCGACGGCGACCACGCCGCCGAACGCGCCCTGGATGGTCAGCCGCGTGAGCCGGTAGTCGACGACCGCGTGGCCGTGACCGGGGAACTCCCCCTCGCGGACGCCGCGGATCTCCTCGCGGTCGCCGGCGACCAGTTCCGCGAACGGGTCGCCCTCGCCCTCGGTACGGATCGCCTCGACCAGCGCGCTCTGTTGCCCGACGAGGTCCGCCTTCGACGCGCCGTAGAAGTCCGCGAGATAGTCGTTGACGACCTCGAAGCGGCCCTCGGCGTCGTAGATACAGGCGGCGTCGCGCATCGCGTTTATCATGGTCTCGTACCGGCGCAGTTCCCCCTGCCGGCGCTCGCGCTCGGTGACGTCAGTGACGACGCCGCAGATCGCCTCGGGCTCGCCCTCGTCGTCGTACAGCGGGTGTTTCTGCGACCGGATGCGTCGCTCGCTGTCGCCCCGCGAGATGTGGTCTCTGACCTCGATGGTCTCGCCGGTCGCGAACGCCCGCCGGTCCTCCTCGCGGATCCGCTCGATGACCTCGGGTCCGAACAGGCTCTCGTCGGAGATGTCGGCCACCGACGTCTCCGGGTCGATGCCGAGCCACTCGCGGGCCGTCTCGTTGAGTATCGTGTACTGGCCGTCCGGCTTTTTCATGAAGATGCCCGCCGAAACCGTGTCGAGGACCGCCTCCAGTTGCCGGTTTTTCGCGTGGAGGTCCTGCTCGTAGGCGACCCGCTCGCTCACGTCGCGGCTGATGACCAGAAACCGGTCCTCGCCGTCGAGTTCGAACCGGACGATGTGGACCTCCACGGGCAGGGTCGACCCGTCCGCGCGCCGGTACCGACCGTCGACCTTCCGCCGGTCGCCGGTCTCCATCTCCGCCCAGAGCTGCCGGGCGTCGGCCTCGTCGATGACCGCATCGAGTTCCCAGACCTTCCGGCCGAGGAGTTCGTCTTCGTCGTAGCCCAGTTCCTCGCAGATCCGGCGGTTCACGTCCCGGATCGTCCCCTCGGCGTCGTGGACGTCGATCATGTCCGGGGAGTGGTCGAACAGCGCTTCGAGGCGCGCGGTCGTCGCCGTCAGTTCCTCCTCGCGGCGTTTGCGGTCGGTGACATCGGTGATAAAGCCCTCCAGCGCGACGATGTCCCCGTCGTCGAACACGCCGCGGCCGCGCTCCCAGAACCACTTTCTCTCGTCGGCAGCCGTGCGGACGCGGTAGGTCACCTCGAAGGGGTCACCCTCTGCGAGCGCGCCCTGAACTGTCGCCCACAACTCGTCCCGGTCATCGGGGTGGATGACGTCCTCGCCCCAGGAGACCTGGCCGGATTCGAGGGCCGCGGCGGGGTAGCCCACCAGTCGCTCGCACTCGCCCTCGATGTACTCCATCGGCCAGCTCGGTTCGTTCCGGCAGCGGTAGACCACGCCGGGGAGGTTGCTGATCAGCGTCTCGAGGCGGCGCTTGCGCTCCGTGAGCGCCTGCCGGGAGTGGTCGTGTTCGACGGCGTTCTCGATGCGGTTGGCCAGGATGGCGTACTGCTCGGTGCCGGTCTCTTTCTGGAGGTAGTCGGTCACGCCCGCCGAGATGGCGGCGCTGGCGATCTCCTCCGAGCCCTTGCCGGTGAAGAGAATGAAGGGCAGATCCGGGTGCTCGGCGCGGACGGCGTCGAGGAACTCGATGCCGTCGGTGCCGGGCATGTCGTAGTCCGAGACGACACAGTCGACCGATTGCTCGGCGAGCGCGTCCAGTCCGGCCGACGCGCTGGTCGCGGTGACGACCTCGATCCGGTCGTCCTCGCGCTCGAGATAGGTCGCGACGACCGCCGCCAGGTCCGGGTCGTCGTCGACGTGGAGCACGCGGATACAATCGGGAGAGACGCTCATCGTCGGGTCGTGTCTACACACGTTCTCGCTCGGGCACAATAAGTGTGTTAGCCACAGGAGAGGTGTAACACGGTCACGCACGATCCTGTTCGTGACCGTGAACGGCCCGCCACGGCCGGCGCGTCGACCGCCGACCGGCGACGGTCGACGGACCAGCGGGTCACAGGAACTCGCGGACGTCGGCGTACCACATGTCGTGGTGGTCGACGGCGTCGACGGCGCGGGCGATCCGGACGGCGATGGCGTGCCAGCACAGTTCGTCGGGGTCGGCGTCGTCGAGGTTGTACTCGGCGTCGGCACAGTCACAGGAGTCGCCCTCGACGACGTACTCGTCCTCGTAGCCGACGACGACGGTGAAATCGCGGTACTCCTTGACGCGCACCTCCGAGACGGCCTCGATTGCCCGCTTGCCGCGGTTGCCGTGCGCGTCGAGGATGCGGTCGACTATCGCCGGCGTGAGTTCGCCGGCGGTCCGCAGGTCCATCGCCCACTCCTCGACCCTGCTCACGGTGTCTCGTTTCGACATTGCCACGCCCCGCCTAAACAGGTTCGGTGCGGTGACCCCCCGCGTGGCGAGCGGCGGCGCTGGGGCGACGACGCGGCGAGGGACGCGAGGCGGCGACCGCGGAACGAGGCAGCGAGCAACGGAACGAGGCAGCGACCGCGGAGCGAAGCGGCGACCGTGGAGCGTGTGGCTTTTCGCGCTCGCCCGACCAGAGGGGGTATGCGCGTCACCGAGGGCGGCGTCGAGGTGGAGGTCCCCGAACAGGCCGACGCGGGCGTCGGCGACGCGGTGTTTTTCAACCCCGTGCAGGAACTGAACCGCGACGTGACCGTCGCCGCCCTGCGCGCGCTCCGCGAGCGCGGCGACCTCGGTGATCTGACCGGCGACGACCGCACGCCCTCGTATCTGGACGCCACGGCCGCCTCCGGGATCCGCGGTGCGCGCGCCGCGGCAGACGGCTGGGCGGCGACGCTGTGCGACGTCGACCCCGACGCCGTCGCGCTCTGTCGCGAGAACCTCGCACGCAACGACCTCGACGGAACCGTCGTCGAGCGCGACGCGAACGCGCTCATGCACGAGGAGCGCTTCGACGTCGTCGACCTGGACCCCTTCGGCACGCCCGTTCCCTTCGCCGACGCCGCCTTCCGGGGGGCGCGCCGGCTGGTCTGTGTCACCGCGACCGACACCGCGCCGCTGTGTGGCGCCCACTTCGAGAGCGGCGTCCGCCACTACTCGACCGTACCGCGAAACACCGAGTACCACGCCGAGATGGGGCTGCGCGTCCTGCTGTCGGCGATGGTCCGCACCGCCGCCCGCTACGACCTGGCCGCCCGGCCCGTCCTCAGCCACGCGACCAAACACTACGCCCGCACCTACCTCCTGCTCGACTCCGGCGCCCAGGCCGCCGACGCCCTGATCGACGACCTGGGCTACGTCGACCATTGCGAGCACTGCCTCTTCCGGTCCGCGTCGCGCGGACTGATCGCCGACCCGCTGGACGCCTGTCCCGAGTGTGGTCACGGGATCCAGACAGCGGGGCCGATCTGGCTCGGGCCGACCTGCGACGAGGCGTTCGTCGCCGCGACTCGCGAGGCGGTCGACGACGGGATGGGCACCGCCGAGGAGGCCCGCGACCTCTGCGAGACGCTCGCGGCGGAACTGGACGAGCCGACCCACTACGACCAGCACCGCCTGTGCAAGCGCTGGGGCGTCGGCGCCAGCGCGATGGACGACTTCCTCGACCGACTGCGAGCGGCCGGATACGAGGCCTCCCGCACCCACTACGGCGGGACGACGTTCAAGACCGACGCCGACGTGACCGAGATCCGCGACGCGACTCAGGAGTGACCGAGATCCGCGGCGCGAACGGCGGCAGTCGACCGACGCGGGCTGTGGCGCCCGCTCATACGGTCGGTTGTACGTCCTTTTCGAGATTCACCGGCCCGCTCGGCGAATCACCGGTACATCGGTACGACCGACCGTATCAGGCCGACGTCAGGCGCGAAGCGAGACCGTACAGCAGCTGGTAGACCGGTCGCAGGAAGTAGTTCGCCATGCCGACGAGGCCGAGCAGACCGCCCAGCGCCTGGACTTCGCCGGCGGTCGCGTCGAGGAAGACGAGGACGACGACGGCGGCGACGACCGGGCCGGCCGGGACTACCGGGACGATGTCGGCGGTGTCGTAGCGGTCGAGGTCGGCGTCGTCGACCGCCTGCGCGAGCGCGTAGACGACGCCGCCGAGGCCCAGCAGGACCGCCACGAGGACGAGCGATCCGGTGAGTCCCGCGGTGCCGGCGCCGACGAGACAGAAGCCGGCGGTCACCAGCACGACGGTCAGGCGAAACACCGCGCCGGTCAGCCGCTGGTCCATACCACCGCTCGCGGCGGCCGCGTCTTGGGTCTTTCGAGAGGGGGCGTCGGCGCGCTCGGCGACTGCGACGGCACCGACCACACGAGGCCGCAGCGACACCGACTGCACGAGGCCGCCGAGGAACCGATCACACGAGGCCGCCGGGGAACCGATCACACGAGGCCGCCGGGGAACCGATCACACGAGGCCGCCGGGGAACCGATCACACGAGGCCGCCGAGGAACCGATCACACGAGGCCGCCGGGGAACCGATCACACGAGGCCGCCGGGGAACCGATCACACGAGGCCGCGCCTATTAGTAGCCGACGCCCCACCTGCGAGTGTGGCATCCGATCCGCGCACCGAGCGGGCGAAGGCGGCCGGTCGCGACGCCGTCGCGCTCGCTCGCGAGGTGGTCGCCCTCGTCAGAGGCGAGCAGGTCACCTTCCTCGCGGCCGGCATCGCCTACTACGCCTTCGTCTCGGTGTTGCCGGCGCTGCTGTTGTTGCTCGCGGTCGCCTCGGCGCTGGGCGGCGACGAACTCGCGACCAGGGTCGTCGAAGCCTCGGGCGACGCGCTCTCGCCCGTCGGGCAGGACCTCCTGCGGGACACGCTCGTCTCCGCGTCGGGTCGCGCGCCCGCGACGCTCGTCAGCCTCCCGGTCCTGGCCTGGAGTACGCTCAAGGTCTTCCGCGGGCTCGACATCGCGTTCGACCGGATCTACCGGACCGAATCGAACCCCTCCCTGTTTGACCAGGTCCGCGACGCCGCGACGGCGCTGGGCGCCGTCGGCCTCGGCCTCGCCGCGCTCGTCGTCGTCGGGACGGCCATCGGCTACGCCGACGTGGCCTTCGTCGGTCTGGTCGGGACGCTCGCGCTCGTCGTCGTCCTGACGGTCGTGTTCCTGCCGCTGTACTACGTCTTTCCCGACGGCGATACCTCGGTGCGGGCGGTCCTGCCGGGGACAGTGCTCGCGGCGGTCGGCTGGACGGTCCTCGGGACCGCTTTCCGCCTCTACGCGGCGTCGGCCGACCAGTTCGCCCTCTACGGCATTCTCGGCGCCGTTCTGTTGCTCGTAACGTGGTTCTACGTCGGCAGCATCGTCTTGCTCGCGGGGGCGACGCTCAACGCCGTGCTGGCCGCGCGGGCCGACGAGACCGGCACGCACAAGAGGCCCCCAGCCGACAACCCCGATATCGAGCGCGCATGACCGCCGACACCGGTGCCGACGACGACGACGTCGCCGCCAGCGACGCGGACACCTCGGACGGTGAGACGAACCCGGACGGTGAGATGGACACTCCGGACGTCGACCCCGAGGAAGTGGCAGCCGTCGCCGCGGCGCTGGACGACCTGGACGGCGACGTCTCGGAACTCGCCGACGACCTCGACGACCTGGAGACGCGCATCGACGAGAAGACCGTCCATCGCGACGATATCCGGTCGGAACTCAGACGCTACGTCCGCAAGCGCCAGCGCCGCGGCCACGCCACCGGCTGGGGCCCCTACCTCGTCTTGCTCTACGGCACCGCCATGACCGTCGCCGCGTTCTTCTATCTCGGCGATATCTGGGCCATCGTCGCCATGCTCGTCATCTGGCTGTCGACGCTCGGCCTGTACGTCTTCATGCTCGTCCTCGGCGCTTTCCTGGGTGTTGGCCGCCGCCTCGCCGGCCTGCGGGATCTCGCCGGGAAGATCCGGTGAGCGTATTCGGCACCTCGTCAATCCGTCGCGTGACCGTCGGCGTTGTGACTGGAGACGACACCGCGACCGCAACCGCAGACGATCACGAGTGTTGAAGGCCCTCGGCCCGCTCGCGGTCGCTCTCACCGGAAATCGAAGATTTCCGAGATGACGAGAGAGCTTCGCTCTCTCGAACCACGGGACATATCCGCGCTCTCCGCACTGCCCGCTCACGGCAGAGCCGTTCGCTTCGAGGCGCACGCGCCTTGCACCGCGCGGATAGGGGCCCCGGAGACGACTACACGAGCGCGAGCGGTCCTCCCCTTTCATAGTGTTTATCCCAAGAGATTCAACGGTACCCCGCTAGATTGGCCGGGAGAAACGCTGTCGGCTGGCTCACCAGCCGACACACCGGTAAAGACTTGGGATAAACACTATCAGTCCACCGGGAGAGCAAGCTCTCCGGAGCCCTGGCTCGCACAGCTCGCCAGGACACCAGGGAAACAACGTCGCACAGGCTGATTCGACGTGGAAGGCTGCACAGGCTGATTCGACGTTGAACGGTCGAACGCTCGTCACCACAGATCTATCCTGGCGGACTGGAAGGGCGAGGCGCGCTCGCGTCCACTTCAGTCGCTGAGCGTGGCCCTATCCGCGCGGGCGGTGCGGAGAGCGCGGATATCCCGGTCAGCGACCGCGAGCGCGGCGAGGGCTTCCATCTCTCACGATCACCTGCGGTCGCGGTGCGGTCTGCGGTCGAATCAACAGCTAGCGAGCGCGACGAGGGCTTCCAACTCTCAGGATCGTCTGCGGTCGCGGTGCGGTCTGCAGTTGCGGTCACTCACGCTCGAAGCGAGCGCGGCGAAAGAGCCCAGTTCTCGGGGTCACCTGCGGCCGTGATGGCAGCCGCTACGACTCGAAGTACAACACACGGCGCCGGAACCACTCCCACTCGTCGCCCGTCGGTTCGGCCGAACCGGAGGACACATTTGCGACCCCGGAGTCCCACCGATACGATGGTGGCGTGGCGCGAACGCGCGAGCGAAGTCTGGACGCTCCCGAACCTGATCAGCCTCTCGCGTCTCCCGCTGGTCGTCGGGATCGTCTTCCTGCTCGAGTCGCCGCTGCGATACGTCCTGTTCGCGCTCGTCGTGGTCTCCGACGGGGTCGACGGCTGGGTCGCCCGCCGACTCGACCAGACGACGGAACTCGGCGCGCTGCTGGACCCCGTGCTGGACAAGTTCACGGCGCTCGTGCTCGTCGCCGCGCTGTTCCCGCGGACGGATCTCGCCGTCGAGTTCCTCGTCTTCTTTTTCGCGCGGGACCTGTTCGTCGTGGCGCTGGTTCCGCTCGTGCCGCTGTACGGCTTCGACACGAGCAAAGCCCAGGCCAGACTGTTCGGGAAGGTCGTGACGAACCTCCAGTTTTTCGCGCTGGTGGCGATGCTCGTGCCACACGCCGACGCCGTCGAGGCGCTGTGCTGGCTGCTCGCGGTCGCGTCGGCGCTGGCTATCGCCGATTACGCGCTGTTCGTCGTCCGCGAACTGACCGACGCCGCGTGGGTGCGGACCCGCGGCGGCGTTGCGACCGTCTACGCGACCGCCGCCGTCGGCATGACGCTGCTCGCGGTCGGTCTGCTCGGCGAGCAACTCGCCGGCCTGGTCGCGATAGCGACCGACGGCGTCTGATGGCGAGAGTTATCGATACGCGTTCAGCTCGGCGAAGCGGTCGTCGTACCCCTCGCCGGCGGGGTGGGTCGCCTCCTCGTCGGTGAGGACGACCCGCTCGAACTTGTCCCAGGAGTTCTCCCAGCCGAGGTGAGCGAACTCGGCGCGGCACTTGAGCGTGTGAGCGAGGCCGTTGCGGTGGAACATCCGCCGGGGGACGCCCTCGCGGAGCGCGGTCACGAGATCCGCGGCGGAGTCGACCTCGGCTTCGAGTTCGACCCACGCCTCGCCGACCGTCGAGCACAGGTGAGCGTACGAGGAGAGATACGTGGGAAGGCCGGACTCGCGAGCGATCTCGCGGGCGCGGCGGTTGTCCCGCGACCAGTGTTTCGGGTTGTACACCTCGACGGCGTCGATCCACTCGGCGTAGGTCGCGATGTCCTCGCGGTCGAGACTGAGCGTGAGAAACTCCGGATGGGGTGCGAGGACGGCGGCGTCCTGGTCGGCGAGTTCGGCCATCGTGTCCTCGAGCGTGAGGAAGTCGGGCACCGGGTAGTCGGGGTCGACCGCGAGGACGTGTTTCCTGCTGGACCACTTGCCGGTGAAGTACTCGCGGGCTGGGACGACCAGCAACTCCTCGTCGGAGAATCGGGCGGCGCGCTCGGCGATAGTCGAGAGATGCTCGAAGTGGGGGGCGTAGACGAGGACGTCCAGTCCCGCGGCCTTCGCCCGCTCGACGACGCGTTCGTCGACGACCTTGACGTGGAGGTCGACGCGCGTCACCGCTCCAGCCTCGTCGGCATCGTCGGCACCGCCCGCACCGTCGGCGGCGTCGGCACCGCCCGCACCGTCTGCACTGTCTCCATTCTCGGCGTCGTCGGCACTGTCCGCACCTTCGCCGCCAGCCGCCGGGACGTCGCCTGCTCCGACACCGCCAGCGTCGCCGGTCATGAATTGTGGTACGCAACCCGGCGTTTCAATGTTACGACAGCCGGTTCAGGCCTCGAACTCGAGGACGACGGGGCGGTGGTCCGAGACCTGCACGTCGATGACGTCACAGCGGGTGACGGCGATCTCGGGCGAGGTGAGAAAGAGGTCGAGGGTGCGCGTGTCGGTGACGATGCCGTCGAGCGGGCGCGGCGGGACGGTCTCGCCGGGGTTGTGCAGAACGAGTCCGGCGGCACCCAGCGTCTCCTCGACCTCGTCGAGGCCGTCGTAGGCGTTGAAGTCGCCGGCGACGACGACGCGCTCGCGGTCGGCGACGATGTCGACGATCTCGGCGAGCTGGCGGCGCCGCCCCCGGCCGCTCATCGCGAGGTGAACGCCGAACACGGAGAGGTCGCCGATGCGGGCCTCGCTGACCAGTCGCTTCGGGCCGGTGTCGAGGTAGTGGGCGGTGGTCTCACAGTCGAGGTCCGACCGGACGAGCAGGCCGTTCGAGAGGTGCTCGAGGACGGGCAGGTTCGCGAGGACGTTCCCGTCGCCGTACTTGCCGTCGGCGCGGGCGTCGTAGTCGAGGCCGCGCTCGGCCAGTTTCTCGGCGATGCGGGCGACCTGGCCGTCGGTGGCGGTCCGGAGCGAGCCCTGGTCGACCTCGACGAGCGTGACGATATCGGGGCGCTCGTCGGCGATGACGTCGACGAGGCGGTCGGTGGCCCGTTCCTCGGCGCCGCGGCTCCCGACCATGGCGCGGTGGGGCTTCAGCGCGTAGTCGCTGAGCGAACCGTCGTAGTCCAGCAGATAGCCGGCGTTGGCTGAGAGTATCTTCACGGTGTCTCCGACGCGCGTCTTGTGCTCTCTGAGCCGGTACGCCCGCTTAAAGGCGTTGGTGAGAGCACTCGATGGCGCCGGGACTGTCGGTCCGTCGAGAAAAACCGCAGAACGGAGAACGGAGAACGGAGCGGCCGTCTGACAGCGCGTGTCAGACTGGGATCAGCGCATCGCGAATCGGAGATTCGCGGGCTCTGAAATCGCCTGGCGATCTCAGAACGTCGGGAGACACGTCTCCCGTGCCCTGAACTCGTCGGACGAGTTCAGAACGTCTCGAGGTAGCGGTCGAGTTCCCAGTCGGAGACGTCGACGCGGTAGTCGTCGTACTCCTGGCTCTTGGCCTCGGTGAACTTGTCGTAGACGTGCTCGCCGAGGGCGTCCTGGATGACCTCGTCGGATTCGAGGGCGTCGATGGCCTCGCCGAGGTTCGACGGCAGCGTCGTGATGCCGTACTCCTCGCGTTTCTCCTCGTCGAACTCGTAGATGTTCTCGCGGACCGGGTCGTCGCACTCCAGGTCGCGCTCGATGCCGTCGAGACCGGCGTGGATGAGCGCGGCGAAGGCGAGGTAGGGGTTACACGACGGGTCCGGGAAGCGAGCCTCGATACGGGAGGCGGCCGGGATGCGCGCGGCGGGCTTGCGGATGAGCGCCGAGCGGTTCCGGTCGGACCAGGCGACGTAGACGGGCGCCTCGTAGCCCGGAACGAGTCGCTTGTAGGAGTTAACGGTCGGGTTCGAGACGGCCGCGATAGCCGGCGCGTGCTCGAGGATGCCGGCGAGGTAGCTCTTGGCCGTGTCGCTCAGGTTGAACTCGTCGTCGTCGTCGTGGAACGCGTTCTCGCCGTCCTCGGTGAACAGCGACATGTGCGTGTGCATGCCCGAGCCGTTGATGCGCGGGATGGGCTTGGGCATGAAGGTCGCGTGCAGGTCGTGTTCGGCCGCGATGGCGCGAACGACCGCGCGGAAGGTGGCGACGTTGTCGGCCGTCGACAGCGCGTCGTCGTACGTGAAGTTGATCTCGTGCTGACCGCGAGCGACCTCGTGGTGGCTGGCCTCGATGTCGAAGCCCATCTCCTCGAGCCCGTAGATGATGTCGCGGCGCACGTCCTGTGCGAGGTCCTTCGGGGCGAGGTCGAAGTAACCGCCGTGGTCGCTGGTCTTCGTCGTCGCGCGGCCTTCCTCGTCTTCCTCGAAGAGGAAGAACTCGGGTTCGGGCGCGGCGTTGACGGTGTAACCCATGTCCTCGGCGCGCTCGATGGCCCGCTTGAGGACGCCACGCGGGTCGCCGGAGAACGGCTGGCCGCTGGAGGTATCGATGACGTCACAGATGAGTCGCCCGGCAGCGCTCTCCTCGGTCTTGCGCCACGGGAGGACGGAGAACGTCGAGGGGTCGGGGTCGAGACGCATGTCCGACTCCTGAATGCGGACGAAGCCGTTGATCGAGGAGCCGTCGAAGTAGATGCCTTCGGTGAACGCCTTCTCGGCCTGGTCGGCCGGTACGGAGACGTTCTTCACTGTGCCCAGAATGTCCGTAAACTGCAGCCGGAGGAAGTCGACGTTCTTCTCGTCGATCTCGTCGAGGACGTCCTGTGCCTCGTCGGAGAGCCCACCGTCCGGTTTCGCGTTTTCGCTTGTCATGTTTATCGACAATCGCAGAGTATACCCCTGATACTAAAACCCTATCCTTCTGCGCAAATCTTCCTGTACGGCGACCGGAACTGAATATTCGTAAAATTCTAATGCCCAGGGGGTGTGTGTGGACCCAATGACGTACGAAAATCTCGACCGCAAGTTAGTGAATGCCCTGCTCGACGACGGCCGCGCCAGTCTGCGAAGCCTCGGCGAGGACCTCGACGTGTCGGTAACGACCGTCTCGAACCACCTCTCGGACCTCGAAGACGACGGGATCATCGAGGGGTACACCCCGAAGGTCGATTACGACAAGCTCGGCTACGACGTGACCGCCGTCCTCCAGCTCAAAGTCGAGGGCAGCGCCCTCCCCGAGGTGACCGACTCGCTGCGCGAACACGACCAGATGATCTCCGTCTACGAGGTCACCGGCGACTACGACATCATCGCCATCGGCAAGTTCGCCGACACCGACGGCATGAACCGCCACATCAAGGAACTGCTCGTCGACCCCGAGATCAAAGAGTCCAACACCAGCGTCGTCCTCAACGCCGCCTCCGAACACGAGCAGTTCGAACTCGACGTCGACGAGTAACACCGGCCGAGACCGCGTCGGCGCTCCAGCCTCGGCTTTCTTTCTCCTGTGTCGCGACGCGAGAGTGCGGTCTCCGACTCCCCGGCCGCTCGTTCGTCCGTCAGTCGTCCGCTCGTCCGTCGACTGACCGCCCACCAGTCGAACGCTCGTTTCCTCCTCTCGTTCGTCCGTTGCGTCCCGGTCGCGCTCCGCTCGTTTTCACAGTCTGATCCGATCTGTCTGCCTGCTGTCGTGCGTTTGTCTGACGGGTTTTCTTGTGCGATAAGTGGACTCAGTGCGGGTATGGACAGGTCCCGCGACACCGACCGGCCGGACGTGCTCGACCCCGACAGCGCCAGTCGTTGCGCCGACCACGGCGACGGGCGCGCCGACCGCCGGAGCGGTGCCGACGCCCGCGGCGACCGCGGCGGTGGAGACTTGCGTGACGTGCTCTCGCGGCTCGTTGTCGACGACGGCGGCCCCGAGGTCACCCTCCGGGCGGTCGCCCGCGCGGCGGGCGGGAGCGACCGGCTGGTGCCGGCGCTTCTGGCCGCGCTCGACGCCGACGCGACCGCAGTTAGAGTCGGCGCGTCGTGGACGCTGTGTGCGCTCGCCGACGACCAGCCGGCCGCCGTCGAGTATCTCACCGAACGCGTCGCCGAGCGCAGCGGCGACGACGCGCCCTTCGAGGTCGGGCAGGTGCTCTCGTATCTGCGCGGACGCTACCCAAAGCGCGTCGCCGACGCGCTCGATATCGCCGCCGCACAGGACTCGCTGGGCGATCCGGTCGACGGGCGTCGGACTCGCGGACGGGTCGACTCCCCGCCGCAGTCCGACAGCGGCGCTCGCACCGACACACCCGCTCGTGCCGACACATCCGCTCGTGCCGACACATCCGCTCGTGCCGACACATCCGCTCGCACCGACGGCGGCGAGACCAAACGCATCCAGACCGACGGCGGCGTTCCCGCGGGCGCGGTCACCGACCTGGGTGACGGTCGGCAGGTCGTCCGCCCGGACCGCGATGGCGAGGGGAGCCGAGGTCCCGCTCGACCGACCCACCCGCCGGAACCCCACGTCACACCCGCTGATTCGTCGTCTCGACCGCCCGGAGAGTCGCGGTCACAGTCCCGGCCGCCCGCACAGGCGCGCTCACGTTCTCGTCCGGACCGCGGACAGCCCTCCTCACAGGGCCCGACCCACCCGACCGACCCTGGATTCGACGGGAGTGTGACCGACGAACGGTCCGGCGACGACGCTTCCGTTTCGGGTCGAACGGACACTCCGGAGGTCACCGGCGGGCCGACGACGACGGACAGCCCGGCCGAGCCGGACGGGTCGGCGCCGGCCGACCCGGCGGGGCCGCCGGTCACCGAGGACGACTACCGGCCGGAGACGCCGGAGACGTTCGCCTCAATCGCGGCGCTGAGCGACTTCGACCGGCTGTCGGCCGTCGCCCGCGGCGTCGAGGAGCGCTACGCGACGGGCTACCGGTGTCGCGCGGCGGTCGACGACGACGAACGCGGCGTCGCCGCACGTCTGTTCGACCGTCCCGAGGAGAGCGATCGACTGGACTTCCGGGCGGCGCTTTCCGACGCGCTCGGGCGCTGGGAGGCGCTGGGCGACGGCGACAGGGTCGTCGCGGTCGTCGACTGGGGCGAGCGCCCCAGACCGTGGGTGGCGACCCAGCCCGTCGACGCGTCGCTGGCCGACCGCGGCCGGCCGCCGGTCGACCGCGCCGTCGACCAGGCCGTCGCGCTCGCCGACGCCCTCGGCCACTGTCACCGCCACGGCGCCGTCCACGGCGGGCTCGACCCGAAATCCGTCGTCTACCCCGGCGACGGCCTCACCGGTCTCGACGAGCCGATCCTCGACAATCCCGGCCTCATGGGCGTGTTCCGCCGGTACTTCGAGCCCGCGGACTACCTCGACCCGCGCTTCGCCGCGCCGGAGTACTTCGACGACGACTTCGGCGCCGTCGACACCGCGACGGACGTCTACGGCCTCGGCGCGGTCTGTTACTTCCTGTTGACCGGGCGCCCGCCGTTCGACGGCTCCTACGGGGCGGTCCGGCGGGGCGTCCTCTCGGAGTCGCCCGACGCGCCGAGTTCGGTCGTCGACGCCGCGCCCGCCGACGCCGACTCCGTGCTCGCGAAGGCACTCGCCAAGCGGAAACTCAAGCGCTACGACTCCGTCGAGGCGTTCGCCGCCGACCTCCGGCGGGTCCGCGACCGCGACTGCTGAGCCACTCCGTTCGGGAGAGCGCCAGGGTGATGTCGCTGGCGGCGCTACCGAGTCGCGTGCCCTCGAGCGCTCGCCTCGACCGCCGCACCTTTCTCGCGGTCGCCGTCACGGGCGCGCTGGCCGGCTGTGAGTCACTGGACCGGAGCACCGACGCGACCGACGCGCAAGCAGCGACCGACGCCCCGCGAAAGCCCCGCACGGGCGGCGTCGACGGTTACGGCTACGGTCGCGCGGGCTTCGGCGAGGGTAGCTACGGTGGTACCGACAGCGAGTGACGGATCGACGGTCGCCACCGACCGGGTCTCCGCGTTCGTGAGCGACCGCTGGCGACCGTCGACAGAGCGCGCGAAAAAGCGGTGTCGCAACGCGATCGTGGTGCGATTCGAAGCGAGCGCGGAGTCAGCGTGTGGGTGTGGCGGTGACCGACGTCACATCATGCCGCCCATGCCGCCGCCCATCCCGCCCATGCCGCCGGGGGCGCCGCCCGGACCGCCGGCGCCCTCTTCCTCGCCGCCGGCGGTCGAGAGGTCGCCCGCGGCGATGATGTCGTCGATTTTGAGCACGAGGTTCGCGGCCTCGGAGGCCGAGGAGACGGCCTGCTGTTTGGCGTGGGCCGGTTCGACGACGCCGGCCTCGAAGGTGTCGACGACCTCGCCGGCGTGGACGTCCAGGCCGGCGTGTTCGTCGCCGTCCTCGTGGGCGGCGCGCAGGTCGACGAGCGTGTCGATGGAGTCGAGCCCGGCGTTCTCGGCGAGCACGCGCGGGACGAGTTCGAGCGAGTCGGCGAAGGCCTCGACGGCGAGCTGTTCGCGGCCCTCGACGGAGTCGGCGTAGTCGCGGACGCGACCGGCGAGTTCGACCTCGGCGGCGCCGCCGCCCGCGAGGACGCGGCCGTCGGCGACGGTCGCGGCGACGACGTCGAGCGCGTCGTTGATGCCGCGCTCGAGTTCGTCGACGACGTGGTCGGTCGAGCCGCGAAGCAGCAGCGTCGCGCCGTGGCCGGCCTCACCCGTGATGTAGAACAATTCTTCGTCCTCGTCGCGGGTGACGGTGCCGCTGGCGACGTCTTCCTCGGAGATGGAGTCGATGTCGGAGACGACGCGGGTCTCGAGGATCTCGCCGAGGAACTCCAGATCCGACTTCTTGACGCGGCGGACGGCCAGGATGCCCTCGCGGGCGAAGTAGTGCTGGGCCATGTCGTCGATGCCCTTCTGACAGAAGACGACGTTCGCGCCGGCGTCTTTGAGCGTCTGGACCATCTCCTTGAGCTGCTGTTCTTCCTGCTCGATGAACTGCTGGAGCTGGTCGGGGCTGTCGAGGTTGAGCTGGGCGTCGGCCTCGGTCTCGTCGACCTCGACGGGCGTGTTGAGGATCGCGATCTTCGCGTCCTCGATGTTCGTCGGCATGTCGGCGTGGACGGGGTCCTTGTCGACGATGCCGCCCTCGAGCAGTTCGGACTCGGAGACCGCGCGGCCGGTCTGTTTCTGGATGTTGAGGAACTCCAGGTCGGGGACGTACGAGCCGTCCTCGGCCTCGACGGTGACGCGCTGGATGGCCTCGACGACCAGGTCGACGAGGACGTCCTTGTTGAGTTCGGCGCCCTTGCCGGTCATGGAGGTCTCGGCGACCGACGCGAGGATCTCCTCGTCGCTGGGGTCGACGTCCACGGCGATCTCGTCGATCTCCTCGCGGGCGCGCTTGCTCGCGAGGTTGAACCCGCGGATGATCGAGGTCGGGTGGATGTCCTGCTCGAGGAGGTCCTCGGCGTTTTTGAGGAGTTCGCCCGCGATGGCGACGGCCGTCGTCGTCCCGTCGCCGGCTTCTTCTTCCTGGGCCTCGGCGACCTCGACGATCATCGAGGCCGTCGGGTTGTCGATGTCCATCTCGGTGAGGATGGTGACGCCGTCGTTCGTGACGGTTACGTCACCGATCGAGGAGACGAGCATCTTGTCCATCCCCTTCGGTCCGAGTGTGGACTTGACCGACTCGGCGACCGCTCGCGCCGCCGAGATGTTGTGGCTCTGCGCGTCCTTGTCTTTCATGCGCTGGGAGTCCTCGCCCAGAATGATCATGGGCTGACCCTGCATTCGCTGCTGACTCATAGTCACCTGGGAGTATGAATGTGCTTCTATATAAATGTAGGTGTTCGCCACCGCGATCGACGATCCCCCGGCGGCCGGCGAATCGCCGACAGAGCGCCACAGAGCGCCCGAAACCCGTTCGGAATGTGTGGGGTGTTACCAACGCGTACGGCCGGCGGTATCGCGGGGTTTATATGTGTGGTTTCGTCGAGCGTACGATCACTCGACGGGTTCGCGCCAGTGGACGACGGCGACGCCGACGACGAACGCGTCGGTCGTCGACGTGTCTCGTTCGATCCGGATCCGGTTTTCGCCCGCGACGAGCGACGAGCCGGCGAGCGTGTCCATCCAGTGTTGCCACCCTTCCGCGGGCGGGATGTCGAACCCCGACAGCGACGTGCCGTTGACGCGGATCTCGTGGCCGAACTCCTCGACGTCGTAGGCCTGGAGTTCGAGGTACGGGTCGACCGCCTCGTCGGTCGGGACGGTGAACGTGTGAGGGTCGGTCGCGTCGCCGACGAACTCCGCCCACGGGACCGCGAGGCTCTCCTCGTTCTGTCCGAGGTGGGTCTGGAACTCCACGGTGGCGTAGTTGGCTCGGTAGTCGGTCATACAGGTGTATCGGCGCCCGCGGCAGTAGTGTTTTGGGCGCCCGTTCGATGTGGGACCGTTTCCGCGAACAGCGTAAGAGTTCCTGCAAGAGCGGCTGTGACCGCTACACACTGCCCGACTGCACCACGACGAACCGCTGGAACTCCGACCGCCAACAGCCTGAAAGCCCCGACGCGTTCGACTCGCGCGCCTCGCTGTGCGCTTCGCTCGTTGCACTCGCTCCAGTGCTTGCGTCGTCGTGCGTCGCCGAACGCGTCGCCCCTTTCATTCCCACCCGCGTAGACTGTCCGACCAGCCGACACGGGCGGGAATGAAAGGGGCCGGTCGCTCGTCGCCGCCCCGACGACGCAAGCACCGCAGGAGTGAGTGCAACGAGCGACGAGGCGCGCAGCGAGTCGCGGCGGTACGAGCGACCGGGGGCTTTCAGGCTGTTCTCGGCGGCCGTTCTGGCTTTTGCTGCGGAGGCTCTCGGGCTATTTGCGGTGGCGGCCAGGATCACTCCTGCGGGGGCTTTCAGGCTGTTCGCGGCGGCCGTTTCGTCCGGGTCTCGACACCGCCCGCCGACACCAGCCGTCGCAACACTCCGCCGAACTCCTGAGACGAACACGTTCGGCCACAGGCCGAGGGCGTCCGCGGTCCAATCCTCGCGCATGAGCGCGATCCCTGGCGCGGTCGAGACCGACCGACAGCCGCCGATGACGGTCCCGCTCAGATACTTCGTCGTCGGCCTGGCCTTCCTCGTCGCGGGGGGCGCGGTCGGCGTCCTCTCGGCGACGGGCGTCGTCTCCGGCGTGACGCGACTCGCGCACGTCCACCTCCTCGTGGTCGGGTGGGTCTGCGTGACGATCCTGGGGGCGATGACGCAGTTTATCCCCGTCTGGTCGAACGTCGCGCTGCACTCGCGGCGACTGGCGACCGCGGCGCTGTGGTTCGTCACTGTGGGCGTCGCGGGCATCGCGTGGTCGTTCGCGGCGGGCGCGCTCGCCTGGGTCCACGCCTGGGGCGTGCTCGCCCTCGTCGGCTTCTGGGTCGCAGTCTACAACCTCGGTCGCACGCTCGCGCGAGCCCGACCCTGGGACGTGACCGAGCGCCACTTCGCGCTGGCACTCGCCTGCTTCGTCGCCGTACCCGCGCTGGGGCTCGTCCTCTCGATGGGATACCTCGCGCCCGTGCTCGTCCACACGCCGGTCACCCGCACAGCGGCCGTCGCGACCCACGGCACCCTCGCCGTGTTCGGTATCGTGCTCACGACGGTACTGGGCGCGCTCACCCAGCTCGTCCCGATGTTCACCCAGACCGACATCGAAGGCGCCACTCGCCGCCTCCAGCGGGTCGAGGCGGTCGCTTATCCCGTCGGTGTGGTCGCGCTCGCCGGCGGGCGACTCGTCGCCGACCCCCTCCTCGCCCGCGTCGGCGCGGCGCTGGTCGTGGTGGGGCTTCTCGCCTTCGTGGTCGTCGTCGCCAGATTACTGGTCGCGACCCGCGTCGAGTGGAACCCGATGCTGGCTCGCTACGCCGTCGTCGCGGTCGCGATGGCCGTGTGGGCACTCGAGGCCGGTCGCGCCTGGGTCGTCGACCCCGTCGCGGTCGCCGCCGACCCCGCCACGCTCGCCGCCGATCCGACCGCGCTCGGCCGCGGCGAGTGGCTGGGCGACCCCCTGGTCGCCGCGCCCTTCGGCGGCGCCCCCCATCTCCTCTTCGTCGGTATCGTCGGCTTCGTCGTCCTCGGGACGCTGTATCACGTCGTCCCCTTCATCGTCTGGGTCCACCGCTACAGCGACCTGCTCGGGCGCGAACGCGTCCCGATGATCGACGACCTCTACGACGACCGGATCGCCCGCGCCGACTTCGTCGCTACCGTCGCCGGCGGCGCGGGTCTCGTCGCCGCCGCACAGGCCGACCTGCCGTCCGCGGTCACGGTCGGCGCCGGCGCCCTCGCCACGCTCGGATTCGCCCTCGTCGCGACGAACCTCACGCTCGTCGTGCGCGAACACGGCCCCGGCGGGCTCCGGGGTGTGCTCGTGACCCGACTGGCGGAGGGGAGCGGCACGGGGCCGTCGGCCGGCGAGGGCGGCGGACCGCCGCCGGGCGAGGAGACGGCGCGGTGACGACCCGACGCCGCTGTCACTCCTCGTCGCGTCCACGGAGGCGCTGGCGCGCCCGGCGGAAGATGCCCCGGAGCGTCGTCGCCTCGCGGCCGGTGGGGTGTGCGCGCCCGACGAACCGCCGCCAGAGCCGGCGCGTCTTCGCGCGCTTCTCGGCCGGATAGTCGGTCGCGGCGAGGAAGTCGTCGAACTCCTCGTGGAGCCCCTCGACGAGGTGTTCGTCGGCGCGCTGGTGGCGCTCGTCGGGGTGCTGGGTCGCGTCGAGCGTCAGCGTCCGCAGTTCGTACAACACGATGGTCGCGGCCTGGCCGAGATTGAGAACGGGGTAGTCGGCGGCGGCGGGGATCGAACACACCTGGTCCAGTCGGGCGAGTTCGTCGTTCGTGAGGCCGACGCGCTCGCGGCCGAAGACGACGCAGGTGTCCGCCTCGACCCCGGCGAGGTCGTCGGCGAGTTCGGCGGGCGTCCGCACGGGATAGCGGACGTGGCTGGTCTCGTCCTCGTTGGTGACCGCCGTGGTCCCGACGGTGTGGAAGTTCTCGACGAGATAATCGAAGCTCACCTCGCGAGCGTTCGGGAGGATATCCTCGCGGGCCTGGCCGGCGAAGCCGTAGGCCTCGCCCTCGGGGTCGAGTTCCGGCGGGTCGACGAGCAGCAACTCGGTAAAACCGAAGTTCTTCATCGACCGGGCGATGGTGCCGACGTTGCCCGGCGTCTCCGCGTCGACGACCGCGACCGCGACCTCGCGATTCCCGCGGTCTCCGGTCCCCGACCGATCCGCGTCGCCCATCAGTCGAAGTCGAGGTCGCTCAGGTCCACGTCGAGCGCCTCAACCTCCTCGTCGGGCATCTGCTCGATCTCCTCTTCGATGCCCGGGATCTCGTCTTGCGGGTCGGGGGCCTCGGGGACGCCGTCGGGGGCTTCGTCGACGTGCTCGACGTCGAACGAGTCGGGGGCGCGCCCGTCGTCGGCGAACCACTCGTGGAAGCGGTCTCTGAGTTCGGTCTCACCCGCGAACTCGCGCCCGCCGGCCTCCTGGAACCAGTAGACGAAGTCGGCCTCGTGGGCGTTACAGAGCAGGACTTCGCCCTCCGGTTCGCCGTAGATGACCTGTGCGGGCTTGCACTGCTCGATCTCGTCGGCGGAGTAGTTCAGATAGCAGGCGTCGCAGGGTTCGCCGAGCAGGCCCGACAGCCGGAGGATCCGGTCGCGGGTGTCTTCCGGCATGTTGTCCAGCGGCCGGACGCGCCCGTCGCTGCCGAAGACCTCGTCCTCGTCGAAGCGCCAGCCGCGAAAGCCGATCGATACCTTGCCCATACCCCCCGGTAGACGACTGCCGGACAAAAAGAGCCCGTGTCGCGGACGCCGGCCCGCCCCCAGACGGCGCCGCTGCCGTTTGCCGCCGGGGGGCGGCCGATGAGACGCCTCCGGCCAGCGCCGCCATCGGACCGCTTTTGCCCCCCGAGTCCTCAGCGCCGGTATGCAAAACGTCGACGCCGCGGGTCTGGGGATCGGTGACGACCACCCGCCGCGGATCATGGGCGTGCTCAACGTCAGCGCGGAGTCGCCGTACGACCCGAGCGTCTTCGACGACCCCGGCGAGGCCGCCGCCTACGTCGACGAGGAACTCATCGGCGAGGGCGCCGACATCGTCGACGTCGGCCTCGAATCGGCGAACAAGCGCTTCGACACCCTCTCGGCCGAAGGGGAGCTCGACCGGCTCGACACCGCCGTCGAGACGCTCGAATCGACCTCCGGCGACGCGGTCTGGAGCATCGAGACGCGCTACGCCGAGGTGGCGGCGGCCGCGCTCGACCGCGGGTTCGACATGGTCAACGACATCGCGGGCTTCGCCGACCCGGAGATGCCCGAGGTGTGTCGCGACTACGACGTGGCCGTCGCGAAGATGGCGAGCCCGCCCGACCTCACGAAGCCCGGCGCCGTGCGGGCGACGCCGTGGGCCGAGCGGAAGTCTCCCGAGTGGGCGGAGTCAGCCGACTACGTCGACCAGGTCTACGAGGCGCTGAAACAGAACGGCCTGACCGACAAGACCATCGTCGACCCCGCCTTCGGCGGGTGGGCCGAGGACCAGACCCTCGAAGACGACCGCGAGACGTTCCGCCGGCTGCGGGAGTTCCGCGGCCTCGACTGCCCGATGATCGTCTCGATCAACCGGAAGAACTTCCTGCGGGCCATCGCCGACCGCTCGACCGAGGAGGCGCTGCCGGTCAGCCTCGCCGCCTCGTCGATGGCCGTCGAGCGCGGCGCCCACGTGATCCGAACGCACGACGTGGCCGAGACGCGCGACGCCGCGCTGGTCGGCGACGCGTTCGCCGGGGAGCGGTCCCGCGACGAGTCCGACGGGGTCACCGTCGCGGAACTCGACGTGACGACCCCCGGAGAGGTCGAGCGCCACGCCGAACGGCTCGGCGTCGACACCGCGGTCGCGCCGGAGGCAGTCGGGCGCGTCTACGCGGTCTCTGGACTGGACGGGGGCGAAATCGAGCAGTTGGCCGCGACCGCCCGCGAACACGGCTGTGGGTTCCGCGCCGGCGAAGGGGGCGACGGCGGCGAGAGCGGACTCCTCTACGGGTCGGTCGCAGCGCTCGCGGCGCTGGGGGAGGAAACGGGCGTCCCACGCCCGCTGGCGGCGGCCCTCGGGGGCCCCTCACCCTCTGACAGGTGAGAAAGCTTATACCGTATGCGCGAAAACCACGGAGGTGAAGGCCGAAAGGGCACCTGGGTAGGGGTACCTTGTTGTGCCACTTCGGCTAATCCGGTTTATTGGGTCAACACTCTCGAGCCGTAGCTATGGAATTTCAGGACTTCGAACCCGTCTACGACGCGATCCTCGCCGATTTCGGTTTCGGCCGCGAGGCCGACGAGGCCGCTCGCGACCTGCTCGCCGACCTCGTGGAGAGCGTACCGGCGTCGTCGACGGACTCGCTCGAATCGGCCGACGCGGCGGCGTCAGACGCGTCCGCGTCCACACTCACACCCCACGACCTCGATTTCACCGGCGAGACGGTCGCCGTCGTCGGCGCCGCGCCCTCCCTCGACCCCGCGGCCCCCGCCATCGACGCCGCCGACAGCGTCGTCGCGGCCTCCGACGCCGCTGCCGTCCTCCGCGAGGCCGGCGTCGCCGTCGACTGCATGGTGACGGACCTGGACGAGGAGGGCGATATCGCGCGGACGCTGACGGTCGAGGGGGTGCCGGTCGCGGTCCACGCCCACGGCGACAACCGGCCGGCGCTGCGCGAGCGAGTCCCCCGACTCTCGCTCGAGGCGGTGCTCCCGACCACGCAGGCCGCGCCGGCGCCGCCGGTGTACAACACGGGCGGATTCACAGACGGCGACCGCGCGGCCTTCCTCGCGGACCACTGCGGTGCCGCCGCGCTGGTCTTCGCGGGCTGGGACTTCGACGACCCCGACGTGGACCCGATGAAACGCCGCAAACTCGACTGGGCCGAGCGCCTGCTGCGCTGGCTCGAACTCCGTCGCGACGAGCGCTTCGCCGTCCTCGACGGCCGGCGCGAGGCCGTCGACCTGTCGGCGTTCCCGGTGGAGTGAGGCCGTCCGGCCGCCGAGACCGCCCGCTCCCGCCGAGACCGCCCGCGCCCGCCGAGACCGCCCGCGCCCGCCGGACTCGCGGAACCGGCTTCCCCCGCCGACGGAGATTTACGTCGCCGGGTCCCCGTGCCGGCAATGAGCGACGACGCCGACGACTACGCCTTCCTCGCCGAGGCGCTCGTGCCGGACCGGGTCTCCGTCGACGAGTACGCCCGCGCCGAACACGCCGGCGACTGGGGCTCTCGACCCGAAGACGAGGTCGACCCCGACGTCGTCGTCTGGCCGACGACCACCGAGGAAGTGGCGGCCGTTCTCGCCGCCGCCAGCGAGCGCGGGATTCCGGTCACTCCCTACGCCGCCGGCACCGGGCTGGAGGGCAACGCCGTCCCCGCCCATGCGGGGATCAGCATGGACCTGACGCGGATGGACGACATCGTCGAAATCCGCCCCGCGGACCACCAGATAGACGTCCAGCCCGGGGTGCTGGGCAGCGCCGTCGACGAGGCCGCCGCCGACCACGGTCTCTTTTTCCCGCCGCTACCCTCCTCCGGCGACATCTCGACTATCGGCGGGATGGTCGCCACGGACGCGAGCGGGATGCAGACCGTCAAATACGGCGAGGTGGCCGACTGGGTGCTCGAGCTCGAGGCCGTCCTCGCCGACGGCACGGTCATCTCGGCCGGGAGCAAGGCCGCGAAAACCTCCGCCGGCTACAACCTCAAAGACCTGCTCGTCGGCAGCGAGGGCACGCTCGCCGTCGTGACCCGCGCCACGCTCGAGCTCGCCGGGCGGCCCCAGCAGGTCCGCGGCGGCCGCGCGGTCTTTTCGGATCTCGAAGCCGCCGGCGCCGCCATCGCCGACGCCGTCCAGTCGGGCGTCGACGTGGCCAAGATCGAACTCGTGGGCCGACGCGCCACCGAGGTCGCAAATGCCTACGTGGGTACCGACCTGCCAGACCGACCGATGGTCTTTCTGGAGTTCCACGCCGACCACGGGATCGACGAGGAAATCGACTTCTGTCGGACGGTGTTCGCCGCCCACGACCCCATCGAGTTCGAACTCGCCGGCGAGGACGAGATGGACGAGCTGTGGCAACTCCGCAAGGACATGGCCTACGCGCTCGACGAGTGGGATCCGGACCTGCGCCAGCTCCACCCCGGCGACGTGACGGTGCCGATGAGCGAGTTCCCCGGTATCGTCCGGTTCGCCCGCGAGCGCGCCGATGCCGCAGATCTGTTCATGGCCTGCTACGGCCACGCCGGCGACGGCAACCTCCACTACGAAATCCTCGTCGACCCCGACGACGAGGTCGAAGTCGAGCACGGTGAAGAGGTGTACGCTGCGGTCGTCGAACGGGCCATCGAACTCGGGGGGACCGCCACCGGCGAGCACGGCGTCGGCCTCGGCAAGCGGGAGTTCCTCGCCACGGAACACGGCGAAGGGAGCGTCCGCGCGATGCGTGCCATCAAGGACGCGCTCGACCCGAACGGTGTCCTCAACCCCGGCAAGATCTTTCCCGACGAGGGGTGACGAGGGGATTCACGGATTTCGAAAATAGTGCGGTGGCGGTGCGGTCGCGGTGCCGGTGCGGTAGCTGTGGCGCGCGCCGTCGCGCCCTCCGTGGCGCGACGTTCCCGTGCGAGGGATGAGTAGCGCAGGTACGAGCAACGCAATCGGCTGGGGAGGCTCGTGGTCGTCTGCGGTGCGGTGGCGGTGCGGGGCGGTGCGGTCCTGGTGGACTGAAAGGGCGAGACGCGCTCGCGTTCATGTAGTCGCCTGAGCGGGCCAGTATCCGCGCGGTGCGAGGCGCTTGCGCCTCGAAGCGAACGGCGTTGCCGTGAGCGGGCGGTGCGGAGAGCGCGGATATCCCGCTTGGTTCGAGAGAGCGGAGCTCTCTCGTCATCTCGGAAGAGCGAAGCTCTTCCGACGAGTCCGACGGAGCTTTGCTCCGTCTCGATCCCGGAAATCTTCGATTTCCGGAGACAGCGACCGCGAGCGGGTCGAGGGCTTTCAGCGCACAGGATCGGGTACGGTCGCGGTGTCGTCTGCGGTAGAAACAACAGCTAGCGAGCGGCTCGAGGACTGGCAACCCACGGAATCGAGAGCGATCACGAAGATTCGGGCGCTCTCGCCGGCCACACCACATCCTCAGTCCGACGCTTCGGACGCGGCCAACTCCTCGATCGCGATCTCCACGTCGACGCCCTCGACGTCCCAGGTCTTCCGGTAGCCGTCGGACACGTCGCCGACCTCGGTCGCCCGGACCTCCTCGGCGACGAGGTCGTCGTGCTCGGCCACCAACTCGGCCACGCGCTCGTCGGCGACCGAGTACTCCAGGCGGATCGAGGCCTCCATGTCGAGGTCGAGTTCCTTGCGCATCTCCTGGACGCGGCGGATGACCTCGCGGGCGTAGCCCTCGCTCTCGATGTCCTCGGTCAGCGTTGTGTCGACGTAGACGACGCCGTCGCACTCCAGCGCCTCGAACTCGGCGCCGGCGACGCCCTCGGGGGTGTGCCGGACGAACTCGACCATCTCCGGTTCGAGGTCGACGTCCTCGCCGAGCGCGTCGCTCACCGCGTCCTCCAGCGCCGCAACGGTCGGATCGGCGACACGGGCGTCGTTGAGCGCGTTCATGACGCGGCCGGCGTCGTCGCCGAAGGCCGGTCCCAGACGGCTCATGTCGGCCTCGGCGGAGTAGGTGAGTTCGCCCCAGGAGTGGCCGGCGCCGACGACTTCGATGTCGCGGGCGTTGAGGCGGTCGGCGAGGATGTCAGCACGCAGGCGGACGGTGTCGGCGACGCCACCGGTGCCCTCCTCGACGGACTCGTCCTCGTCGACGTCGACGACGACACGCTGGACCGGCCAGCGGAGCTTGCGCTCGGCCTGCTGGCGGGCGTTCGAGCCCGCCTCCTCGACGGCACGGACGACTTCGATGTCGTCTTCCAGTTCGGCGTCGCGCCAGCCGTCGTCGGGCTCGGGCCAGTCGCACATGTGGACCGTCGGGTGGCCCGCGTCGCCGGTGAGCGAGCTGTAGACCTCCTCGGCGACGAAGGGGGTGAAGGGCGCGAACAGCGCCGCGACCTCTTCGAGGACGGTGTAGAGGGTGACGTAGGCGGCCCGCTTCGAGGGCGACTCTTCCTCGTCCCACATGCGCTCGCGGACGACCTGGACGTAGAAGCGCGAGACGTCCTCGACGACGAATTCGAGGAGCGCGTCGACGGCCTTGTCGTTCTCGAAGTCGTCCATGTGCTCGGTCATCGCGGTCTTCACGCTCTGGAGCCGGGAGAGCACCCACTCGTCGACGAGTTCGAGGTCGTCCTCGACGTCGTCCAGTTCGACCGCGTCGGGGTCGAAGCCGTCCGAGCGCATGTACGGCAGGGGGAACCGCGCGACGTTCCAGAGGATGTTGAGCCGCCGCTGCATCTCGGCGGTCTCGTCCCACGAGAAGTTCATATCCTCGCCCTGGGCTGTCACCGAGAGCAAGAAGAGGCGCATCGGGTCAACGCCGTAGTCGTCGATGACCTCGTGGGGGTCGACGAGGATGCCCTTGGACTTGGACATGCCGCGGCCGTCGGGCATGTTGGCGTAGCCGTGCATCAGCACCTGGTCGTAGGGGATCTCGCCGGTCGCGGCGGTGCCCATGCCGAGCTGGGACCAGAACCACCCGCGGGTCTGGTCGTGGGCCTCGATGATGAGGTCAGCGGGCCACAGGTCGTCGTAGGCGTCGGTCTCCTCGGGGAAGTTCAGGGTGCCCCACGTCGCCACAGACGAATCCAGCCAGACGTCGAAGACGTCCGGGACGCGCTCGTAGGTCTGGCCGTCTTCGGTGATGGTGAGGTCGTCGACGGTGTCCTTGTGGAGGTCCACAGTATCGGGATCGACGTCCTGATCGACCCGCTCGGCGAGTTCCTCGCGGTCGCCGATCACGACGGCCTGGTCCATGCTCCCGTCCCAGTCGTCGGTGGCTTCGCCGTCTCCGTTCGCGGACGAGTCCGCGCTGGGGATCCAGATGGGGATCGGGATGCCCCAGTAGCGCTGGCGGGAGACGTTCCAGTCGGGGGCGTCCTGGACGAAGTCGCGGAAGCGGTTGTCCCGCGCCCACGAAGGGTACCACTCCGACTCGCCGATGTTGTCCAGCAGTTCGTCTTTGATGTCGGTGATCGTGATGAACCACTGGTCGGTGACGATCTGGATGATCCCCGTGTCGCAGCGCCAGCAGTGGCCGTAACTGTGGTGAGTGCGCCCGGCGTGGAGCATCGCGCCCGACGCCTCCAGATCCGCGATGATGTTCTCGTCGGCCTCCTTGACGAACTGACCCGAATACTCGCCGGCCGCCTCGCCGTAGACGCCGTCGGCGCCGACCGGACAGAAAGTGTCGAGGCCGAGGTCGCGCCCGCGCTCGAAGTCCTCCTCACCGTGACCCGGCGCGGAGTGGACGAGACCCGTGCCCTCGCCCTCGGTGTCGACGTAGTCGGCGGTGTACACTTCGAGCGCGCCGTCGAAGTCGTTCGCGCCGCCGCCGGGGGCGTCGGGCACTTCCGCCCGGAGCGGGTGCTCGTAGGTCCAGCCGACGAGATCCGCGCCTGACAGTTCCTCGACGACCTCGTAGTCGTCGTACCGACCCGTCGAGAGCACCTCCTCGACTTTCGGTTCGGCGAGGTAGAGCCGCTCGGTCTCGCCGCCCTTCGTGGCGTCGACGGCGACGTAGGTACCGTCCTCGTCGACGGCGACGAAGGTGTTGGCGGGGATGGTCCACGGCGTCGTCGTCCAGATGACCAGACTGCCCTCGTGACCGTCGGCCTCGTCCAGTTCGAATTTGACGTAAACCGAGGGGTCCTCGACGTCCTCGTACTCGACCTCGTTGTTGGCGATGGCGGTCTCACAGCGGGGACACTGGGAGATAGAGCGCTGGCCCTGCTCGACGAGGCCGCGCTGGTGGGCCTGCTCGAAGCCCCACCAGGCCGCTTCCATGTACTCCGGGTTGACGGTCTTGTAGGGGTCGTCCCAGTCCATCCAGACGCCGAACGACTGGAAGTCCGACTGGAGGCCCGCGAGTTGCTCGTCGGCGTAGGCCTTGCACTCCTCGATGAAGGCGTCCTCGCCGAACTCCTGGATGTCCTTCTTGTTCTCGAAGCCCAGGCGCTCCTCGACACGGGTCTCGATGGGGAGGCCGTGCATGTCGTAGCCCGGCCGGTCGGTCACGTCGTACCCCTGCATGCGGAGGTAGCGGACGTAGCAGTCCTTGAGGACCTTGTTCCAGGTGGTTCCCATGTGGGCCGCGCCGGAGGTGTACGGCGGGCCGTCGACGAAGAAGAAATCCTCGCCGTCGGCGCGGTGGTCGACGGTCCGCTCGTAGGCGTCGGTCTCGTCCCAGAAGTCGAAGACTCTGTCTTCGACCGCGTCGGGGTCGTACTGGTCGGGCACGTCCGCGAAGCGCTCGCGGTCGCCGACGGGCGGTGCGTCGCCGGCGGCGTCCCCGGCGCTCGCGTCACCCGCGGCTTCTTCGCCCGCGGCGGTGCCCTCTGTGGCCCCGTTCCCGGCCTCTGTCTCGGCGTCCTCGGTGCTCATACCTGCACGGACCCGCCGGACGCTACTGAAAACTTCGGTCCGTCGATAACGGTTCACACGGCCCCGGCGGCCGCACCGCGTCGATACGGAGCGCGCGCGTCGCTCCCGGCGCGTTCCGCGGCGCCTTCCGGACAGTTTATGTTCGATTGCCATCACCTGCCGACATGGTCTCCGTCCCCCTCCTGGCCGTCGCCGGCGTGGTAGCGCTCGTCGGTATCCTCGCCCTCTGGCAGGCGTCTCGGAAGCTCCAGCCGGTGTATCACATCCTCGCGAACGACCCGGTTCCGGTCCGGGACCTCCCGCATCGCTCCGGACCGACGGAGGTCCGGGGAACGGCGCGGCCGTCCGACGACCACGGCACGGTCCACACGCCGTTTACCGAGACGGACTGTCTCGCCTTCGAGTACGAGACCCAGGAGTACCAGTCACAGGGCCAGCACAGCGCCTGGAAGACCCTCGACGAGGGCGGCGCATGGGTCCCCTTCCTCGTCGAGGACGACACCGGCGCGGTTCGGGTCGACCCCGAGGGCGCCGAACTCCACTTCGAGGAGCACTCGGTGAAAGTCAGCGGCGGCGACGAACCGCCCGCGCGGATCGCCGAGTACATCGCCGCGACCGACGACGTCGACCCCCAGACCAAGTCGATTGATCTCGTCGTGACCGAACTGGACTACGGCAACGACCAGCGGTTCGTCGAGCGCCGCCTCGACGTCGGCGAGAGCGTCTACGTCTACGGCGACGTGGGCCGCGCGCCCGCCGGCGAGTGGGGGAGTCGCCTCGTCGACGCCGAACTCCGCGACGGGCCGGACCTGCCGGCGTTCGTCGTCTCGGACACCTCCGAGCGCGGCACCGCCTGGCGGATCGCGAAAGGCGCGCTCGGCTGGCTGGCGTTCGGCCTCGCGCTCGTGGTGGTTTCGGTGCTGGTCGCAGCCCTCGCCGTCCCGTGACCACGAGCACCGACGAGTCGTGCGCCGTCGGGTCCCTGACCGTTTCAGTTCCACCGCGGTGCACAAACGATTAAGTGGTGAGAGGAGCGTGGTGAAAGTAATGAGCGACGACCCCGAGGAGGGGATGCTGTCGTGGGACGAGTCGGTGTTCCGCGACGAGCACGTCTTCGAGATCGACTACGTCCCGGAGACGTTTCTCCACCGCGAGAGCCAGATGGAGACGCTGAAGTACGCGCTCCGCCCCGCTGTCCGGGGGTCGCGCCCGCTCAACGTCGTCGCGCGCGGCCCGCCCGGCACCGGCAAGACCACCGCCGTCCAGAAACTGTTCGGCGAACTCCGCGCCCAGACCGAGGTCAACCCCGTCCGCGTGAACTGCCAGGTCAACTCCACTCGCTATTCGGTCTTCTCGCGACTCTTCGAGGGCGTCTTCGACTACGAACCCCCCTCCTCGGGCATCTCCTTCAAGAAACTGTTCTCGCAGATCACCGACCGCCTCGTCGAGCGCGACGAGGTGCTCGCGGTCGCGCTGGACGACGTGAACTACCTCTTCTACGAGAGCGAAGCGTCGGATACGCTCTACTCGCTGCTGCGCGCCCACGAGGAGCAGGGCGGCGCCCGCATCGGCGTCATCTGCATCTCCTCCGACATGGATCTCGACGTCATCGACGCGCTGGACACGCGGGTCCAGAGCGTCTTCCGCCCCGAGGACGTCTACTTCCCCAAGTACGACGAGCCCGAGATCGTCGACATCCTCCGCGAGCGCGTCGAGCGCGGCTTCCACGACGACGTGATGACGGCGCCGGTCCTCGACCGCGTCGCCGAGTGCACCGCCGAGCAGGGCGGGGACCTCCGGGTCGGCATCGACCTCCTCCGCAGGGCCGGGCTGAACGCCGAGATGCGCGCCAGCCGCGAGATCGAACGGCGGGACGTCGACGAGGCCTACGACAAGTCGAAGTTCGTCCACCTCTCGCGGCGGTTGCAGGAACTCTCGGACTCCGAGAGCGCGCTGCTGGAGGTGATCGCCGAACACGACGGCAAGCGCGCCGGCGAAATCTTCGACGTCTTCAACGACGAGACCGGGCTGGGCTACACCCGGTATTCGGAGATCATCAACAAACTCGACCAGCTGGACATCATCGACGCCGCCTACGCCGACGTGGAGGGACGGGGCCGCTCGCGCGAACTGACCCTGAACTACGACGCCGACGCGGTGCTGGAGCGGCTCTAAGACCCAGGAACGGGTCCCGCTCGACAGCAGTCACACTTCTCGCTCGACGTGCGCGACGGCCGCCTCGACCGTCTCGACGTGCTCGATCCGCTCGCCGACCGCCCCCTCGATCCGATGCGTACCCAGCCCCGCGACCGGCTTGCCGAAATCGAGCGCGTGGCCGAGTTCCGAGAGGGTACCGGGGCCGCCGTCGACCGCGACGACGGCGTCGCCGTTCATGACCACGACCGGGTTGCGTGCGTTGCCGATGCCGGTCGCGATCGCAGTCTGAACGTGGTCGTTGGCCTCCGAGCGGCGCGCGCTCGGCAATATTCCGATGGTGTGCCCGCCGGCCTCGCTCGCGCCCGCACAGACCGCTTCCATGACGCCGCCGCGACCGCCGCAGACGACCTCGTGGCCGCGCTCGCCGAGTTCGCGGCCGAGTCGCTCGGCCGTGGCGTACTCCTCGTCGGTGACGGTGCCGCCGCCGATGACGCTGACGCGCATGGTCCGGACTGCGGGTCGGACCGACCTAAATCGAACCTATCGCGGAACTGTATTGCACCCTTCTCAGGTCCCGGTGAACCACGGGACGGTCGCGACGCCGGGATCAGCGTCCACGGGATCGGGTCGCGCGTGGAGTTCGAGCGCCTCGGCGAGACTCGCGAGCGCCTCGGCTTTCGTGTCCCCCTGGCTCGCGACGCCGGTCCCCTCGTCACGAGCGACGAGGTAGCCGTCGCTCTCGGTGACTTTGACCGTCTCGTCGGAGTCCCCACGCTCGCCTCGCATGCGTTACCGTGGCTGTGCGTCGGAGAAATCAGTTTCGCCGGCTGTGCTGTCGCTGTGCGACAGCGAGCCGACGCGAAACAGCGAAACAGAGAGCGATCCCGCGGAACCGGGATTACTCCAGCGCGTCGAACCAGTCTTCGACGCGGGATTCGGGCGCTTCGGCGGCCTCGGCGGCGCGCTCGGGGCCGGCCTCGCGCAGGTCGTCGACGGTCTCGATACCGGCGTCGCGCAGGCGCTCGGCGTAGGTCGGGCCGATGCCGTCGACCGTCTCGACGCCCGCGGCGCCGGGTTCGGTGTACTGGTTGTCGGCGTACCACTCGGAGACCTGCGGCCAGACCTCGGCGTGGGAACTCGAGGACACCGAGAGGCCGATGTGGCCGGTGGCGTACTCGATGGTGGTGACGTCCTCAGAGCCGACGACCTCGTTGAACGGCTTCGAGGCGTCGGCGGGGATGAGGTGGTCGTACTCGCCGATGATCTGGATGATCGGCATGTCGATGTTCTCGATGTCGACGTGTTCCCCGTTCAGTTCCATCTCGTTGTGATAGAGCTTGTTCTCCTGGTAGAGGTCGGTGAGGAACTGGTCGTAGGCGTCGCCGGCGACGTCGATGCCCTCGGAGAGCCACTTCTCCATGCGGCCGAAGTTCTCGACGAAGTCCTCGTTTTCGAGGTTCTCGTAGAAGCGGACGTACTTCGAGACGTAGTTGTCGACGGGGTCCATCAGCGCGAAGCCGACGTCGAGGAACTCGGCGGGGACGTTGCCGAACGTCTCGGTGACCTCGTCGGGGTCGTAGTGCTCCGCGGAACCCCACTGCTCGAGGACGCCGCCGGTGCCGTCGAAGCAGAGGCCGGCGGCCATCAGGCCCAGCGCGTTGACCTTCTCGGGGTGGAGCGCGGCGTACATCGCCGACATCGTCCCGCCCATGCAGTAGCCGAGCACGTTGATCGCGTCCTTGCCCGAGCGGGCGCGGACCTCGTCGACGCAGTTGTCGATGTAGCGGTTGACGTAGTCGTCGAGCGTGAGGTGCTGGTCGAGCCGCGAGGGCTCGTTCCAGTCGATGAGGTAGACGTCGTGGCCCGCCTCGAGCAGCCGTCGCACGACCGAGCGCTCGGGCTGGAGGTCGAGGATGTACGGCTTGTTGATCAGCGCGTAGACGATGAGGATGGGCGTCTCGTGGGTCTCCTCGGGTTCGATGCCCGCTTCTTCGGGCGTGTAGTGGAGGAGTTCGAGCTTGTTCTCCTCGTAGACGACTTCGCTGGGCGTCTGGCCGACCTCGACGCTCTGGAGCGTCGACATCGCGTCGGGCAACTCCTCGTTGGTCTCCGTCGTCTCGGTGAGCGTCTCGAGGGCCTGGCGCTGTGCGTCGAGCGCCAGCGAGAGCGGGTTCACCGGATTTGCGCGTTCACTGGCCATGTCACTCCTCCAGGTGCTCGAGCACGCGGTCGAGTTTCTCCTCGACGGCGTGCTGGCGGCGTTCCACTTCGACGAGTCGCTCGCCGACCTCGTCCATGTCGTCGCGGGTGGGGAACCCGAGCTGGGCGATGGTCTCCTGGCTGACGTCGTCGGCCTCGCGGCGCATTTCCATCATGCGCTCGACGAGCTGGCCGTTGGCGGCGGCGAAGGCGCTCGTGGACATCACTTCTTTGAACGCCTCGTTGGCCGACTGCAGCCAGATGTCGCGATACTCGGCGGCCTCGACGTCCTCGCCCTGCGCGGCGTCGGTTGTCCGCTCGAACATCTGCTCGGCGGCGTCCATCCACACCTCGTAGGCGCGGTTGTACCCCTGGATGCCCTCGGCCATCGCGTCCTCCTCGGGGACCGAGTCCTCGACGGCCTCGGCCCACGACTCGACGAACGCGGCCTGGGCTTTCATGTTCTGCTCCATCGAGTCCGCGACGGCGTCGTTCATCTGTTCGACCATCTGCGACCACTCTTCCTGAACCTCGTTTGCGTCACTCATGGTTGGATCTGGTGTGTACTGAAAGAAAGTTCCGGGGGTTTACGCCTCGACGTCGATGTCGACGGCCTCGGCGGCCTGCTGCTGGACGTCCTGGACCTGGTCCTGGAGGTCCTCGACCTGACCCTGGAGCTGCTCGAGCTGCTCGCCCCACTGCTCGGCGACTTCGACGCTACCGGCTTCGACTTCCTCGTGGGCTTCGACGAGCAGGGCGACCTGTTCGTCGAGCGCTTCGACGTAGTCGGCGGTCATCTCGTCGTAGGCGTCGAGGCTCTCCTCGTAGTCGGCGGCGACCGTCTCGAAGGCCTCCGCGTGGTTCTCGAGGAGGAACTCGAACTGCTCGTCGACCGAGGCGCGGACCTCGTCGACGGTGCCGGCGGCGCCGGGCACGGTGGACTCGACGGCGTCGAGGTAGCTGTGGACGGCGGTCTGGAACAGCTCGACGCCGCGGCGCTGGGCCGACTCCTGGCTGTCGAGGCTGTCCAGCATCGCCTCGTTGACGCTGTGCTGGAACTCGATGGTCTGCTCGAACGCCTGCTGGCTCTGCTTGATCGTCGCGCGCTGTACCTCGAAGGCCGTGGTGAGGGGGGTCGTGTATTCCATGTGTATCACTCTCTGTTGCGTTTGACCGGGATGACGACGGTCTGGACGATGTCGCCCTCTTCGATGTCGAGCGCCTCGCGTTCGGCGTCCGGGATAGAGATGCGCCCGCCCGACTGCACCCGCGTCTTGAACGTCGCGGTCTGGCTCATCGCGCCGAGCTGGTTCATGTCCAGCCCGCCCGCGCCCGACTGCATCATCTGTTTCAGGAACTCCTGCTGGGATTCCATCGCCTGCTCGCTCGCCTCCTGCCAGCCGCTGAACATCGTCGGCGGCCACGACGGGGCGTCGTCATCGTCGGTCATCGGTCACTTCCTACTACAACCCTCAATTACATAAGAGTTGCGCTCGTTACCACTAGATACCATGAGATTCCATCCGAAACCATCGTGCCGGCGAATGGGTGGCCGTGACACGATCCGTGGTGTCAGTGGATCGTCGCATCACGGCGCGCAGACGCCGTCTCCGGCGGATCCGTGTGAACCGCTATCACTACGTTTTAATAACCACAGGATCAAGGGTGAGAGCAATGAGTTCTGACTCGGACCGGAACGCCCTGTTGGACACGTGGACCCAGACTTCCTCGCACATGTTCAACAGCGTGGTCGCGGCGAACCGGGCGGCCTTCGCGGCGTTCGGGGTACAGCCGTCGGACAACGGCGACGGACTGGAGACGGTCGACCGGATCGAAGCCGACGAGGACCTGCCGGAGTGGCACGTCGAACTGACCGAGACCGACCGGGGCCGACTGGGCGTCGGCGACCGCGTCGAGTTCACCAAGACCATCTTCGAGGACGACATCCGGGCCTTCGCCGCCGCCAGCGGTGACACGAACCCGCTCCACCTCGACGACGAGTTCGCCACCAAGACCCGCTTCAAGGGCCGGATCGCCCACGGCACGCTCGTCGGTGGCCTCATCAGCGCGGGGCTCGCGCGACTGCCGGGGCTCACTATCTACCTCTCGCAGGACCTGGAGTTCCACAACCCCGTCCGCGTGGGCGACCGCCTGACCGCGGTCTGTGAGATCGTCGAGGACCTGGGCGACGACCAGTACCGGCTCACGACGCGAGTGCGTGACGGCGACACCGTCATCATCGACGGCGAAGCCGTCGTCCTCGTCGACGAACTGCCCGAGGAGTAAACCCGCTGTTTTCCCGACTTTCTCACCGCCGAGCGCCACGCTTTCCCTTTCCATCGAGCGGTACGATCCGCGTCGCCGCGTCGACCGTGGCGTGACTGCCGGCCACAGTTCCGGGGGTGATGTCGCGACTGCGCCGGTCGTGACCTGGAGCGGACGGTGACTGCGCCGGTCACGGACGGGAGTTCCGACCGTCCGACAGGCGCTGTCGCTCACCGGTCGAAAAACGTGAGAAGTGAGTTCCGGCTTACAGTTCGACCGCGCTGGAACCCGAGAGGGTCTCGGGGACAGTGAGCTGGGTGGTGGTCGTCGCGCCGGATTTGGTGGTTATCTCGATGCTGATCGAGCCACCCTCGCGGACTTCTTCGCCGAAGTACGTCAGCCCGTCACCGGTCCCGGTGGTGATCCTGTCGTTCACGTTGTCAGTGTTGACGTCGTCGCTCCCGAGGTCGAAGACCATCACCATGCGGTCGTCGGGGTCGTTCAGGACGG
>Ga0207755_100180_pt1 | contig 38922 bp, 42 predicted proteins | sample A23P2SouthBayCA_FD_187734 | JGI IMG/M metagenome (GOLD analysis project Ga0207755, IMG submission 187734) | Aerobic enrichment media microbial communities from Bioluminiscent Bay, La Parguera, Puerto Rico - A23 P2 (SPAdes) | ecosystem: Environmental > Aquatic > Marine > Unclassified ...
GGCGCCCGCCACACAAAACTATAACGGTCTTTCATTATACATCGAGCTGGGCGGCCACCTCGTCGTCCACCGCCGCCACGAAGTCCGCCCGGCGCGCCGCCGGAATCGTCGCGCCCGCCGCCACCTCGTGCCCGCCGCCGTCCCCGCCCACCGCGCGCGCCGCCGTCGACGCCACCGCCGACAGGTCGAGGCCGCGCTCGACGAGCGACGGCGTCCCCCGCATCGACACCTTCAGCGCCTCCCCGTCGACGTCCGGCGCGTCCGGTTTCGCCGCGAACGCGACGATGGGCACGTCCGCCGCCACGCCGTCTTCGCCCATCGCCATCCCCGCGACGATACCGACCACCGTCTCCGGGAGCCGATCACCCGCGTCGAACCACTGCACGTGGTCCTCGCGCTCCACGCCCACCTCGCGCACCACGTTCACGCCCGTCGCGAGCGTCCGCCGATGCTCGCGCAGGAGCGAGCGCGCCTCCTCCAGGGCCTCCCCGCGCTCCCCGCGACAGATGGCGAGGCCGACGTCCGCGCGCTCGTAGCGCGCCGTCGCGTTCAACAGCGTCGAGAACTCGCTCGCGTCCCGCAGGGCCGTCCCCGGTTCCTCCGCGGTGAGCGTGTAGCGCGTCCCGACGAGCGTCTCCGCGTTCTCGACGCCCGTTCGGAGCGCGCGCTGCACGAGCGCGCTCACCACCGTCCGGCGCTCCGCCTCCGTGAGCGCCGCCCACGTCTTCCACTCCCCGCCCTCGCGCAACTCGGCGTCGAGGCCGTCGAGGAAGCGCAGCGCGCCGTTCCGGTCGCCCGTGATTCCCGGAATCTCGACGTCCGTCGCGTACGCGAGCAGTTTCGGGAGCGGACGCGTCTGCGTCCCGTACACCGCGAGGTCCCGCGAGACGTCCAGCACGCCCGCGTCGACGCCCTCCTCGGCGACGTCCGCGTTCGCGCCGACGAGTTCGCCCCCGGTCGTCTGCATGTCCCCGACCGCGCCGACGACGGCGAGCGCCGCGAGGTCGCGGTTCGCCGCGCCCCCCAGCGCCCGCGCGACGCAGTACGTCGCGCCCGCCCCCGAGAGTTCGCTCCCGCCGTCGAGGCCCTCCAGCAGGGGATTGCAGTGGTAGTCGGCGTCGACGTCCGCCGGCTGGTGGTGGTCGGAGACGACGGGCGTGAACGCGTCGTACTCGGTGATGACGTCTAGCTGCCCGCTCCCGAAGTCCGTGAACCAGACGACGTCGTGGCCCGCCTCGACGTAGCCTTCGACGGCGCTCCGGTCGAGTTGCTTCTCGAACGTCGACTCGTGCGCGACGCCCGCGCGCTCCAGCGCGAGGCTCGCGATACCCGCGCTCGTCAGGCCGTCGGCGTCGATGTGCGACGCCACGAGGAGGTCCTCTGCGTCGCGGAGCGCCTCGGCGCATCGCTCGGCGCGCCGAGCGAGCGCGGGGACGGGTGCGTCCATCGCCGGGGAGTAGTGCGCCACCGCGTATAAACGCTCAGTCCTCGCGGCCGGGGGGCGCGGCGTTCGGTCCGCCCGGTCGTGCCGCGTTGCTCAGCCCGCGCGTTCGACGACGGCGTCGGCGAGCGCGTCGAACGACGCGACGTCCGGGACGATGTCGACGTCGACGCCGTGCTGTTCGGCCGTCCGGCGCGTCGGCGCGCCGATACAGCCGACGACGGCGTCGTTCAGGCCGGCGAGCGCGTCGTCGCGGACGCCGCGCGCCGCCGCGGCGTCGAGGAAGTGTTCGACGGTGAGCGAGGACGTGAAACACGCGCCGTCGAGTTCGCGGCGCGCGGCCGCCTCGGCGGACTCGCCCGCGCCGTCCGGGCGGACGAGCCGGTAGAGGACGGTCTCGTGGACGTACGCGCCCGCGTCCTCCAGGCCGTCGGTGAGGACGGGGGAGCCGTGATCGGAGCGCGCCACCTCGACGCGCGCGCCGTCCACGCGGTCGGCGAGCGCCTCGACGAGGCCCGTGCTGGAGTACTCGGCGGGGACGACGGCGACGTCGTAGCCGGCGTCGCGGAGCGCCGACGCGGTGGTGTCGCCGATGGCGCACACTACCGTCTCGCCCGGCGCCCAGTCGCGGTCCGCGGCGAGTTCGACGCCGGTCTTGCTCGTGAGCACCGCGTAGTCGGCGTCCGCGCGCGGCGCGGCGTCCGTCGCCTCGACGGCGAGCATCGCGTCCGGGAGCGCGTCCGCGCCGAGCGCTTCTATCGTCTCGACGGCGGCCGCGAGGCGGCCGTCGTCGGGCCGAAAGACGGCGATCAGGCTCATCGCAGCGACCCCCGGACGGTCTCGTGCAGGCCGGCGACGCCGCCGATGACGGTGACCGCGGGCGGTTCGATGCCGACGTCGTCGCGCGCCTCGACGATGGTCTCTAAGGTGCCGGTCGCGACCTGCTGGTCGGGCCACGTCCCGCGCTCGACGAGCGCGCACGGCGTCTCCGGGTCCATCCCGGCGTTGCGGAGCGCCGCGGTGTACTCGGGCAGGCGCGTGACGCCCATCAGGACGACGATGGTGCCGCCCGCCTCCGCGAGCGCCGCCCAGTCCACCGTCGACTCGGGCTTCGTCGGGTCCTCGTGGCCGGTGACGAACGTCACCGACGAGGCGTGCTCGCGGTGCGTCGCGGGGATGCCGACGACCCCGGGCGCGGCGACGGGCGACGTGACCCCGGGAACGACCTCGAACGGGACGTCGTGGTCGGCGAGATGCTCCATCTCCTCGCCGCCGCGCCCGAAGACGAACGGGTCCCCGCCCTTCAGGCGGACGACGCTCCGCCCGTCGCGCGCCGCCGCGACGAGGCGCTCGTTGATCTCCGACTGGGGCGTGCGCTCGCCGTGCGCGCGCTTCCCGACGTCCTCCTTGCGCGCCGTCGGGATCCGACCGAGGATGTCCGGGCCGGGGAGTTTGTCGTGCATCACGAGGTCCGCGCTCTCGATGAGATCGCGGGCCTTCACCGTCAGCAGGCCCGGATCGCCGGGGCCGCTCCCGACGAGGTAGACGACGCCCGATTCCGCCTCGTACTCCCTCATCTGCTCGCCTCGGCGATCAAGTCCGCGGCGCCGCGCTCCGCGAGGTCCGCGGCGAACTCGCGGGCCGCGCGCGCGTAGCCGTCCACGGGGAGTTCGCGCGTCTCCGTCACCGACGCCTCCCCGTCCGCGGAGTATATCTGCGCGTCCGTCCGCACGACCTCTCCCGTGAGGAACGCGTGTACGCCGATGGGCGCGATACAGCCGCCGCCGAGTTCTTCGAGGACGACGCGCTCCGCCGTCGTCTCGACGCGCGAGCGCGGGTGGTCGAGCGCGCTCTGGATTCGCTCGGCGACGTCCGTGCCCTCGCGGGCCGTCACCGCGAGCGCGCCCTGTCCCGGCGCGGGCACGTGCTCGTCCGTCGGGAGGTCCACGAGCGTGACGCTGTGCGCGAGCCCCGAGCGTTCGAGGCCGGCGCGCGCGAGCACCACCGCGTCGTACTCGGTGTCTAGCTCGCGGCCGAGCGCGTTCTTCTCCAGCTCGGAGAGGTCCTCGAACCACTCCTCGACCGTGCGCTCGTACTCGCGGGTCGCGTCCGCGGGGTCCTTCTCCGCGTCCTTCTCGTAGCGCTGGCGCTGCTCCTGATAGGCCTCTTCGGCCTCCGTGCGCGCCTCGTGTTCGGCCTGGAGGTGCGCGGCGAGCAGTTTCTCGACGCGCGTGTCGACGTTCCCGCGCAGGCCCGCGACGTCGACGTCCGGGCGGTGCGCGCGCACCTGCGCGCCCCGGCGGAGACTCGACGTCCCGACGACAGCGCCGGGTTCGAGTTCGTCGAGCGTCGACCCGTCCGGCGTGATGAGCACGTCGCCCGCGCTCGCGCGCCGCGGCACCGCCGCGACGACGAGGCCGTCCGGCATCTCCGTCGGCACGTCCTTCATCGAGTGGACCGCCGCGTCGACGTCGCCGTCGAGCACGCGTTCGTCGAGCGCGCGGACGAACGCGCCGGTCTTCCCGAGGTCCGCGATGCGCTCGTCCGTGATCCTATCGCCCTCCGTCTCCACCTCGACGAGTTCGACGTCGTGACGGCGCTCCTCCAGCGCGGCCTGCACTTCGCCCGCCTGCCGCAGCGCCAGCGACGACCCCCGCGTCGCCAGCCGAATGGACTCCGTTCGCATACTCGTTACTCCGGTTCGCGTCCTGAAACCCCCTTCGGAGTTAGAGGCACTCCCGGTACGCCTCGATGGTCTCCTCGACGGCCGCCTCGTCGTGGGCCGCGGAGACGAACTGCGCCTCGAACTGGTTCTGGGAGAGCATGACCCCCGCATCGCGCATCTGCGGGCGGAACACGCGGTTCCAGCGCTCCACGTTCGCGCGCGCGACGTCCGCGCCGTTCCGCGGCGACTCGCCGTCGCGCGTGAACACGACCTTGAACAGCGAGTCCGTGCCGACGACGCTGTACTCGGGGGCGCGCTCGGCGACCACCTCGCGCAGGCCGTCCCGGAGGCGCGCGCCGAGTTCGTTCACGCGCTCGTACACGTCGTTCTCCGCGGCGTACCGGAGCGTCTCCAGGCCCGCCGCCATCGTCACCGGATGCCCGGAGAACGTCCCCGCCTGGAAGACGTCGCCGACGGGCGTGAACGCCTCCATGATATCCGTCTTCCCGCCGATGGCGCCCACGGGGAAGCCGCCGCCGACTATCTTCCCGAACGTCGTGAGGTCCGGGTCGATGCCGTACTCGCCCTGCGCGCACGCGAGGCCGCCGACGCGGAATCCCGTGATCACCTCGTCGAAGACGAGGAGGGCGCCGTGGTCCTCGGTGAGGTCGCGGAGCGTCTCGTGGTAGCCCGCGCGCGGTTCGACGATGCCCTTGTTCGCGAGGAGCGGTTCGACGAGCACCGCGGCGATGTCGTCGCCGTGCTCCTCGAACACCTCGGTGACGGCCTCGGTGTCGTTGAACGGTACGGGAATCGTGTGCTCCGCGAACGACGCGGGGATGCCCGACGAGGACGGACGCGCGTTCCCCGCGTCGCCTTCGACGAGCGTGGACTCCTGCGCGCCGTGGTAGCCGCCCTGCATCACCACGACCTTGTCCCGGCCCGTGTAGCCGCGCGCCACCCGGACCGCGGACACCGTCGCCTCCGTCCCCGAGTTCACGAAGCGCACCATCTCCACGGAGGGGACGTGGCGCGCGACGAACTCCGCGTGCTCGACTTCGAGTTCGGTCGGCATCCCGTACATCGGCCCCTCGCTCGCGCGCCGCTGGACCGCCGCCGCCACGGACTCCGGGAGGTCGTGGCCGAGCAGGAGCGGTCCCAGCCCCATCACCCAGTCCACGTACTTGTTCCCGTCCGCGTCGACGACCGAGCCGCCGTCGCCCTTCTGCACGAACGTCGGATACGGCTGCGGTGCCGCCCGAACGGAGGAGTTCACGCCGCCCGGGAGCACGCCGAGCGCGCGGTCGTAGAGGTCGCGAGAGCCGTCGCGGTTCATGCGTCTCTCTCGCCCCGCCAGGCGCAAAGAAGTTACTGGGAGCGCCCCGACGACGGCGCGCCCCGGCCGCCACTTCGGTGCCCACGTAAAAGGCTTCGACATCGCTGGGACTCATATTTAGAGCGCTAGCGAGTAGCTCGTCCCAATGCTTCGGTATCCTCTCCTCCCGCGAACGGCTTCAGCGAGCGTCGCTCCGTCTCCGCCCGCGACTCGATGAGCGTCATCGCTCGCTTCACCGTTCCCGCCGACGAGTTCCCGCTCGGCGCGCTCCTCGAAGTCCGCCGCGGGATCACCGTCCGCCTCGAATCCATGATCCCGACGGGCGACGCGCCCATCCCCTACGTCTGGGTGTCCGTCGAGGACGAGGACGCCGTCGCGGCGGCGCTCGACGACTCCCCGCTCGTCGACGCGGCCCGCGTCGTCGACCGGACCGACGACGAGGCGCTCTTCCGCGTCGAGTGGACCGGACCGGTCGACGGCGTCGTCGGCGCCATCGCCGACTCGGCGGGCGCGCTCCTCGAAGCCGAGGGCCGGGGCGACACGTGGTCGTTCCGCGCGCGCTTCCCGAGTCGCGACGACCTCTCCGCGTTCTACCACGCCTGCGTCGACGACGACGTTCCCGTCGACCTCGCGGAGGTGAACCAGCCGATGAGCGCGGGGACCGACGCCCGGCCCGCGCTCACGCCCGCACAGCGCGAGGCGCTCCAGGCGTCCTTCGAGGCCGGCTACTTCGACGTCCCGCGCCGAACCACCCTGGTCGAACTCGCGGAGCGACTGGGTATCTCGGACACCGCGCTCTCCCAGCGAATCCGACGCGGCCTCACGACCATCCTCGCCGCGACGCTCACCGACGACGCGTCCGCCGACGACTAGCGCTCGGCGCGACGCTCCCCGTCCACACCTCGGAGTTTATATTGAATCGGCTTCTATAGCGATGCACACAGCAGTCCTCGTCGCACGCGGGACCGCCCGGCCGCGCGCCGGCCCGCGACGAGGGACGCGCCCACACCACTCGTCCATGACCACGTTCGTCGAATTCTCCCTCCCCGCGGACGCCGTTCCGTTCACCGATCGGATCCTCGACGCGTTCGACGTCGCCGTCGAACTCGAACGGGTCGTCCCCACGGGGAGCGGCCCGTACCACGTCTGGGTCGTCGGCCCGGACGCCGAACGCGCCGCGTCGGCGCTCGCGGACGACCACGACGGCGGCCGCGTCGTCTCGCACGACCCGCCGGACCGCTCGCTCGTCCGCCTCGCTCCCGCGGGCGACCCGCCCGCGCTCTTCGCCGCGCTCGCGTCCACCGACGCGATGCTCGTCGAGGCCGTCGGGACGCGGGACGGCTGGTCGGTCACCGGCCGGTTCGGCGGCCCGGACGCCGCGTCCTCGTTCCGCGACGCCTGCCGCGAACGCGGCCTCGCGCTCGACCCGCGCGACCCGGACGCCGACGCGCCAGCGAGCGCCCCCGACGGCCCGACGCGCGCGGAGCGCGAGGCCCTGCAGGTGGCGTTCGAAGCCGGCTACTTCGACGTCTCGCGGGACGCGACGCTCGCCGAGCTAGCCGACCGACTCGACGCCTCCGAACGCGACGTCGCGGAACGAATCCGCCGCGCGCTCACCGCGCTCCTCGACCGATCACTCCGCACCGACGACCCCGCATTTGAGGAGTGACTAGAGCGACTCGACGTCCACGCGCCCGTCGCCGTCCACGACGACGCGGTGGCCCGCGTACGTGAACGCGACGCGCGTCAGTCCGTCGGGGGCGTCCGCGACGAGCGCGTCGAGCGCGTCGTAGAGCGGCGGGAGGTCTGTCTCGTCGACGCCGGCGGATCGTGCGACCGCTTCGACGACCCGTACGCTGATCGCGTTCTCGCCGTTCACGTCACGGACCTCGCCCCGACCGTTTATATAAATACCTTCGAGATGGAGGCCCGCTGCTGGTCACTCGTCGCCCGCCGGCCCGCCCTCCGGACCCTCTTCCGGTAGCGTCGTGTCGAGCAGCGCCCGGATCCCGCGGCGCAGGCGCTGCGACGCCGCCGTGTCGGAGACGCCGAGTTCGGCCGCGAGTTCGGTGAGGTTGACGCGCCGCGGGACGTCGAAGTAGCCCCGCTCGAACGCCAACCGGAGTGTCTCGCGCTGGACGGGCGACATCCCGAAGTCGAGGCCGACCGACGCGGGGAACCCGGGGTTGTGGACGCTCCGCACCTCGACGCCGAGACCGAGGTCCGCGCACTGCCGATAGAACGCCGTCAGGTCCCGGTGGTCCGGGAACCGTAGCTGGAACGTCCACGCCTCGTTCTCGCCGACGGCGTCCAGGACGGTGCCGCCCGTCTCGGAGAGCACGTCGAGGATACCGCCTTCCTCGTCGCTCCAGTCGACCCGCACGAGGACGCGCCCGTCCACCTCGTCGACGACGCGGAACGACGCCACGTCCGCGGACGACCGGAGCGCGCGTTCGATGGCGGCCACCGAGTCGTCGCTCGCCCAGAAGTAGGGGACGAACGCGGACCCCGTCGGGACGACGCGCTCTAGCGTGACCCGGATACCCGGATTGGACGTGAGCGCGGCGTCGAGCACGAAGTCCTCGGCCGCGACGACGACGGTGGCGATGACGCTCATCGAAGACTGACGTACCGCTACGTCTCGTGATATTAAATTGGCATCGATACGATCGTATCCGGCCGTAATCCGGACGCGACGCGGCCCTACCACGGTCGAACTGTGATGTCGAACCCGTGTGGTGGGAGAGCCCCGTCGCGTGACATGACCGCCTGTGATATCGAAGGCTCACGGGCTTACCGCGCGAGCGAGTATCGGGCGCGTATGCAGCGAGACAGCGGGCGGACGCGACGAGACGGCCGATGCGACGCGCGGGACGACTCGACGACCGACGCCGTCTTCGTCGCGTTCGCCGACGCGTGGCGCCGACGGCTCCTGCGCGCGCTGGTGCGCCGCGAGCGCGACGTCGACGCCCCGGCGGCCGTGTCGACGGCCGGCGCGTCCGTCCGCGCGCGACACGTCCACCTGCCGAAACTCGTCGACGCCGGCCTCGTCACGTGGGACTCGTCGGCGGACGTCGTCCGCCCCGGGCCGGCGTTCGACGCGGTGCGCCCGCTCGTGGACGCGTGCGATGCGGCGGACGCGCTCGCCGCCGAGGAGTAGCCCGCGAGACGCCGATTCGCGGGCGCTAGACGGCTTCGATACCGCTCTTGCCGGTGCGGATCTGGCGCGCGGCCGAGACGGGGAGGACGAACACCTTGCCGTCGCCCTTCTGTCCGGTCTTCGCGCCCTCGCAGATGGCGTCGACGACGTCCTCGCTCGGGATGTCGGCGACGACGCACTCCACCTTCACCTTCTGGTGGAGGTCGACGACGTACTCCTCGCCGCGCCACTGGCCCGTGGTCGCGGGCTGACTGCCGCGCCCGGAGACGTCCGTGACGGTGAGCGAGGGCGCGCCCACCTCCGCGAGCGCCGTCTTGACGTCGCCGAGTTTGTCCGGGCGGATGTACGCCATCACGAGTTCGATGTCGCTCTCCAGGCGGCCGCCGTCGGTGACGACACCGCCGTCCGGGACGCTGACGGTGTCGTGCTCGCCGAACTCGGGATACGTCTCGACGCCGTGCATCGTGACGTCCAGGCCCTCGTACTCCGATTCGGAGTCGACGCGCGCCCACTTCGCGGCCGTCGCGACGCCGAACAGGACGGCGGTGACGCCGCCGGTCAGCGCGACGACGACGGCGACGCCGAGCACCTGCACGCCGAGCGCGGCGAGCGAGAACCCGGAGACGGCGACGAACGGGTACGCGAGCGTGCCGAGCATCCCCGCGGTGCCGTGGACGGGGAAGACGGCGCAGACGTCGTCCACCCGCAGCCGGTGCTCCACGAAGTCGAAGACCACGGGGAGCTGTGCGCCGCCGAGCAGGCCGAGGGCGGCCGCGCCCGGCCACACCGCCGCGTCCGCGACGGGCGTGACGCAGACGAGGCCGGCGAGCAGGCCGTTCGCGATGTAGAGCGTGTCGAGCTTCCGCGTCTTGTACCACGCGACGGCGCCCGCGCCGACGCCGCCGAGCGCCATGCCGAGCGTCGTGTTCAGCGCGACCCGACCGACCGTCGCGAAGTTCGCGAGGGCGAGGTGGCCGTCCTGCACCGCGAAGACGGTGACGGCGGTGCCGACGTTGAAGCCGTACCAGCCGAAGCAGAGGATGAGCGTGCCGAGGACGGCGAGCGTGATGGAGTGGCCGGGCATCACGTTCGGCGTGCCGTCGGCGTCGTAGCGTCCGCGGCGCGGGCCGATGACGTACGCGCCGACGAGCGCGCTCACGCCGCCGAGGGCGTGGACGACGGCGCCGCCCGCGAAGTCGTGGAAGCCCATCGTGGCGAGCCAGCCGCCCGACCAGACGAGGCCGTCCGCGACGGGGTAGACGACGCCGGCGATGACGGCGGTGTAGAGGACGTACATCCGCGGGCGGGTGCGGCCCGCGACGGCCCCGGAGACGACGTTCGCGGCGGCGATGGCGAACACGCCGCCGAAGAGCCACGTCGCCCACGCGTTCGGGTCCGAGGGCGCGTAGACGCTCGCGAACGCCCCGACGACGTCGAGCGTGCCGCCGCCCGTGACTTCGCCGACGAGGGTGGCGACGGCGGCGCCGACGGCGAAGTAGGAGACGAGGCCGACGATGAGCGTGATGAGCGTCTGGGTGAGCTGGTTCGCGACGTTCTTCGCGCGCACCTGGCCCGCCTCCAGCATGGCGAACCCGGCCTTCATGAAGAAGATGAGGAACGTGACGAGCAGCAGCCAGACGAGGTTGACGCCCGCGGCGATGGTGCTCAGGTCGCTCACGGCGACCCCTCCGGTTCGGTCCGCGCGCGGCCGTCGGTCTCTCCGGGTTCAGTCATGCACGGGTGTCAGGAAACGGTGCGATAAAAGCCCTCGCTTAAAAATACCTGCCTATAGCCGAATAGAGTACACGAATGACCAATAGTACAGGAAATATAGTCTGTATAAGGACGTAATGCGTCGAGAAATAAGCGCTCGTCCGCCCGGTTACTGGACGAACGTGGGCCGCCCCTTCGCGCCGAATGAAACGCCGAACGCGCGCGCGTCGCACGTTCGGCGCGGCACGGCAGCCAGCGAGTGACTGAACACGCGACACCGCGCCCCTCGGCGGGCGCACGGCGTTCGCGTTCCACGACAGACGATGGCGTCCGCGGGCCGTCGGCCCGCGTTCACCGATCACTCAGGACGCGACCCATCACCTCCCGGGCCACTCGGCCGCCGGCGTTCGCCTGACCGTGACCCACGCCGCCGACGGGACGGGCGGGGCCGGGCGAACCCGGCGACAGACGCGAGAACGCGCTCGCGCCCACCGTCGGCCCCGTCGACGGGACTCACGCGCAGACGTTCCGGCCCGGCCGCGGCGTCGGCCCGCGGACCGCACCGCTCGCGCGCCGACGCCATCGACTCAGACGGCCTCCGGGCCGGTTTTGCCGGTGCGGATCTGGACGGCGTCCTCGACGTCGATGACGAACACCTTCCCGTCGCCCGGTTCGCCGGTGTTCGCCGCCTCCCGGATGGCGTCGACCACGTCGTCGACCGGCGTGTCCGCGACGACGCACTCGAGTTTGACCTTCTGGTGGAGGTCGACGACGTACTCCTCGCCGCGCCACTGCTCGGTCGTGGAGGGCTGACTGCCGCGCCCGGAGACGTTCGTCACCGTGAGCGAGGGCGCGCCCGCCTCCGCGAGCCCCTGCTTCACTTCGCTGAGCTTGTCCGGGCGGATGTACGCCACGATCATCTTGATCTCGCTTTCGGAATCGCTCATTCTTCCACCTCCTCACCGCCGTCGGTGCGAACGCCGCCGTCCGTCACGACTCCCTCGTCGACGAACTCGGGGTACGCCTCGATGCCGTGTTCGCCGCGGTCGAGACCGAGTTCCTCCTCGTCCTCGTCCACGCGCAGACCCCAGACGCCCTTCGCGATGGAGAGCGCGACGTACGTCGTCACGATCGTCCACACGGCGATGACGAGCACGCCCGCGATCTGCATCGCGAGCTGCGTCGCGGAGAAGCCGGCGACCGCGAACACCGGGATCAGGATGGTCCCGATGGCGCCCGCGCTCCCGTGGACCGCGAAGACGCCGCAGACGTCGTCTATCTTGAGGTTGTTCACGACCCAGCGGTAGACGATGGGCGTCTGCACGCCGCCGATCAGGCCGATTGCGAGCGCGCCCCACCAGGTGACGTGCACGCACGCCCCCGTGATGGCGACGAGACCCGCGAGCAGGCCGTTCGCCGCGAAGAGCGGGTCGGGCTTGCCCTCCTGCATCGTCGTGACGATGGTCGAACCGACCGCGCCGATACCCATCGCGAGCGTCGTGTTCAGCGCGACGCGCCCGAGCGCGGCGCCGTTGAACGCGAGCGTCTCCGCGTCGACGTTCGCCGTCAGGACGCTCGCCTGCGTCCCGACGTTGAACCCGTACCAGCCGAACGCCAGGATGAACGTCCCGACGACGGCGAAGACGACGGAGTGACCGGGGATCGGACGCGGGTTCCCGTTCTCGTCGAAGCGCCCGCGGCGCGGGCCGACCATGTAGGCCGCGACGAGGCCGGCGACGCCGCCGAGCATGTGCACGACGGTGGCGCCCGCGAAGTCCTGGTAGCCCGTGCCGATTAGCTGGCCGAGGAAGCCGGACCCGGCGAGCAGGCCGCCGCTCCACGCGAAGCCCTGGACGACCGGGTAGATGATCGCGGTCATCGCGATGGCCATGAACACGTACGCGGAGAACTTGATGCGCTCCGCGACGGCGCCGGAGACGATGGTCGCGGCGGTCATCGCGAACACCGCGCCGAACAGCCAGCCGACCCAGTTACCCGGGCTGCTGATGTACGCGAACGCCGCGCCGACGTCGAGCGCCTGCCCGCTCGTCAGCATCGCGGCGACGGACGCGAGGCCGGCGCCGACGACGAAGTACACCAGGACGCCGAGCGACCAGTCCATCATGTTCTTCATGACGACGTTCCCCGCGTTCTTCGCGCGGACCTGACCGGCTTCGAGCAGCGCGAACCCCGGCTGCATGAAGAAGATCAGGAAGCTGACGATGAGGACCCAGACGGTGTTGACACCGTCCGCGATCGACATGACGTCGACCATCAGACCACTCCCTCACCGATTACGTTGTACGTTAGACGATCGTCCATCGTGAATGCTGATTTGTGCTGTATCATCGTGCCAAACTACGAGAGAAGCCCATGGCATGTTAGAATATAATGCTTTGGTTGAAAAAAGAAAAATATAGGGTAGTATGTTCCCCGTTCGGTCGCAATCAAATCGGATAATACGTGTTTAAGGATGTAACGCGTCCAGATATTAGACAAATATCCGCACTGAAGCTGACGTACGTAGTGTAGATTTTAATACCGTTTCGCCGCTGTGACGCCGGCCGCGCTACAGCGTCTCCGCCACGTCCTCCGCGAAGTACGTCAGGATCAGGTCCGCGCCCGCGCGCTTGATAGAGAGCAGCGACTCCCGCGCCGTCTCCGGCACGTCCAGCCACCCCTTCTCGCCCGCCGCGTGCAGCATCGCGTACTCGCCCGAGACGTTGTACGCCACCAGCGGATGCTCGAACTCGCGGCGCACGTCCGCCACCACGTCCAAGTAGGGGAGCGCCGGCTTCACCATCAGCAGGTCCGCGCCCTGCTCCGCGTCCGCGCGCGCCTCCCGCACCGCCTCCCGACGGTTCGCCGGATCCATCTGGTAGTGGCGCCGGTCCCCGAACGACGGCGCGCCGTCCGCCGCATCTCTGAAGGGTCCGTAGAACGCCGACGCGTACTTCACCGCGTACGCCATGATCGGCGTGTCCGCGTATCCCGCGTCGTCCAGCGCCCCGCGAATCGCGCCCACCTGGCCGTCCGCCATCGCCGACGGCGCGACCATGTCCGCGCCCGCTTCCACGTGCGAGACGGCCGTCCGCGCGAGCAACTCGCACGTCTCGTCGTTCTTCACCGTCAACCCCTCGCCCGAGCGCGCGTCCTCCTCCAGTAGCCCGCAGTGGCCGTGCTCCGTGTACTCGCAGAGGCAGACGTCCGTGATCACGTACGCGTCCGTCTCGGACGCGATCCGACGCACCGCCTCCTGCACCACGCCGTCATGCGCCCACGCGCGCGACCCGCGCGCGTCCTTCGACTCGGGGATGCCGAACACCATCACCGCCTCCACGCCCGACGCCAGCACCTCCTCGACGCGCGCCACCGCCTCCGAGACCGGCACGCGCTCGTGGCCCGGCATCGACTCGATGGGCACTCGCTCGTCCGTCGTCGCGTCCACGAAGACGGGCGCGATGAGGTCCGACGGGGACAGGGACGTCTCGCTCACCATCTCCCGCACGCCGTCCCGGCGGAGCCGCCGGGGTCGTCGCGTCAACTCCATACCGGCGTTTCGGGGGCCGCCCGCTTATGCCTCTCCATCTTTTTACTTCGGGGGGTTCGCTTCGCGAACCCCCGCTCGCAAAAACATGGATGAAAAAAGGCCGGTCGCCGGAGGCGACCGGTGGTGTCGCGAGTGCGTACCGCGAACCAGCGTGATCAGCGGCGACGCCGCTCCGGAAACGCGCCCCGGGAACGTGACACCCACCGAACCGTTATGGTGGCTGAACGTCTATTCAACACCGCATCATGGAACGATTCGACGGCGAGACGGCACTCGTGACGGGCGCGGGATCGGGCATCGGACGAGCGACGGCGCGGCGCTTCGCCGACGAGGGCGCGAACGTCGTGGTCGCTGACCTCGACGAGGACGGCGGCCGCGAGACGGTCGACCTGATCGCGGACGCGGGCGGCGACGCCACCTTCGTCGACGTCGACGTCGCCGACGCCGACTCCGTCCAGCGGATGGTCGACACCGCCGTCGAGACGTACGGCGGCCTCGACGTCGCGCACAACAACGCCGGCATCCTCACCGGGTTCGAGGACGTCACCGACATCGACGAGGACGAGTGGGGTCGCCTCCTCGGCGTCAACCTCACGGGCGTCTGGGCGTGCACGAAGGCCGAACTCCCCGTCCTGCAGGACGGCGGGGGCGCCATCGTCAACACCGCCTCGGAGGCCGGACTCGTCGGGATGGGCGGCCTCGCGAACTACGTCGCCAGCAAGCACGGCGTCGTCGGCCTCACCAAGGCCGTCGCGCTGGAGTACGCCGACCGGGGCGTGCGCGTGAACGCCGTCGCGCCCGGCCCCACCAACACGAACATCCAGTCGAGCATGACCGGCGGCGTCGACCCGTCGGAACTCCCGTTCGACACGTCCGCGATGTCGGCCGTCCCGATGGGTCGGTCAGCCGACCCCGAGGAGGTGGCGAGCGCCGTCGCGTTCCTCGCGTCCGACGACGCCTCATACGTCACCGGCCACACCCTCCCCGTCGACGGCGGACAGGCCGCCGACTGACCCGCTCCCACCACATTCTATATCGCACTATACGATTTATGTCGTCCGTAGCGGCTCACAGCGCCACCGACGCGACTAGGCCCGCGCAGAGCGCGAGCGCCGCGTAATCCCGTCTCGCGAACGATAGTCGCGGCGGCGTCGCGTTCCACGACAGACAGCGCGCGCGCATCGCGAGCGAGAGCGCGTCCGCCCGCGAGAGCGCCCGGTCGAGCGCCCCCACCGCGAGGTGCGCGACGCGCTCGTGGACCGGTCGCTCGTCCCCGAGACGCGCCCACGCGGCCTCGCGGAGCCGTCGCACGTCCGCCTGGAGCACCGGCAGGAGGCGGAAGACGAGCGCCACGCCGACGCCGAGATAGCGGCCGGGCCGGCCCGGCACGAGCCACGTGACCGCCGCGCGCGACTCGCTCGCGGGCGTCGTGCGCACGTACGCCACTGCGAGCGCGAGCAAGAGGACCGTCCGATACACCGCCAACAGCGGGTCGACGGCCGCCGCTGGCTCGACCCACGGCGGGCCGACCCGGAGCGACTCCAGGACGGGCGCGGCGAGGAGGAAGGGGAGGACGGCCCGGTACTCCGCGAGCGCCGCGCGCGGATCCAGCCGGCACGCCGCCAGCGCGAGCAGGCAGACGGCCGTGAGCCCGGCCAGTCCGACGGGCGTCGCGTGCGCGAGCGCCGCCGCACCGAACGCCGCCTGGAACGCGAGTTTCGCCCGCGGATCGAGGCGGTGGCCGAGCGAGTCGCCCGGTTCGTAGCTCAGCACGGCCGGCGCACCGGGAGGCCGTCGAGCGCGTCCAGCGCGTCGGCGGGGTCGGCGTCCACGCGGACGCGGCCGTCGTCGAGGACGACGAGTCGTTCGCACGCGTCCACGACTTCGCCGATGTCGTGCGTGACGACGACGACGCTCGTGCCGGCCGCGTGGAGAGCCGCGAGACGCTCGCGCACGCTCTCACGCGCGGGCGCGTCGAGGCCGGTGAACGGTTCGTCGAGGACGAGGTGGCCGGGGCGCATCGCGAGCGCGCCCGCGATGGCGACGCGCGCCCGCTCCCCGCCGGAGAGCGTGGCGATGCGCGCGTCCCGCCTGTTCGCCATATTCACCGTGTCGAGGGCGTCCGCGACGCGCGCGTCTATCTCGTCGCGCGGGAGGCCGAGGTTCGACGGGCCGAACGCCACGTCCTCCCCGACGGTGGCGGCGACGAAGCCGTCACGGGGGTCCTGGAAGACCATCCCGACGGCGGTGCGCGCGCCCACGAGGTCCTCGCCGACGGGCGTGCCGTTCACTCGGACGGCGCCGTCGTTCGGGGTGAGGAGGCCGTTCCAGTGGCGGACGAGCGTGGTCTTCCCGGAGCCGTTCGCGCCCGCGAGGACGACGAACTCGCCGTCCGCGACGTCGAGCGTGACCCCGTCGAGCGCGACGCTGTCGCCGTAGCGGTGGACGAGGCCGCGCGTCTCGATCATCTCAGGTCGCGCGGAGGCGGTCGCTGCGGGCGACGAGCACCGCGACGACGCCCTTCAGGATTTCGCCGGGGACGAACGGGACGGCGGCGGCGAGGAGGGCGGCGACGAGGCCGACGTTCCCGAATATCGCGTAGCCGAGCGTCCCGAGCGCGTAGATGACGAGCGTCGCGAGAGTCAGGCCGAGCGCGAGGCGCGAGAGCGGGATGTCGCCCGTCGGGGTGAGGCCGTCGCGGCCGTGCGCGACGTAGCCGAGGAGGCCCGCGGCGAACGGGTACGACCAGAGGTAGCCGCCCCACTGGCTCAGGAGGGTGCCGACGCCGCTCGCGCCGTACGCGAATATCGGCGCGCCGACGGCGCCCGCGACGACGTAGAGGACCATCGACGCCGCCCCCCATCGGGGGCCGAGGAAGACGCCGGCGAGGAACACCCCGAGCACCTGGAGGGTGTAGGGGACGGGACTCACCGGGAGTTGGAAGCTCACGTAGGCGAGGACACCGGTCAGCGCCGCGAAGAGCGCCGACCGGGCGACGTTTCCGACCGTCTCGTCGCCGACGAGGGCGACGGATTCCGCGTTCGTGCTCACGCCCCACCCTCTCTCGTCAACCACAATGAAAACCTAGGTTTACGAAACTCCCAACAGGCCTATACGTATCGGGGGGTCCCGGTGTGTATGGACGAGAAGACCGAGGAACTCCGCGACATCTTCGTCGACGTCACCGATGCGGAGTCCGTCACCGAACCACAGGAGGCGGGTCACGGATCGCTCGCCACCGACGCCGAGGTCGACGAACGCCTCCGCGACGCCGTCGACGAGATGCGCGACCGACTCGACTTCCGAACCGACCTCCCAACCGACGACCTCGTCGCCGTCGTCCGCGGCTTCTACGCCGGTGACGACGACGCCGCGATAGCCGACCGCATCGACGCCGACGCCGCCACCGTCGCCGCCGCCCGCCGCGACCTCCACCTCGTGCAGGACGACGTCGCCGCCGCCCCCATCGACCTCGCCGCCGTCCGCCGCGCCATCGACGCCGGCGACGACGACCCCGACGAACTCGCCGCGCGCTTCGACGTCGCCCCCGCCGACGCCCGCACCTACCGCCGAATCGCCCGCGTCCAAGCGGAGATCCGAACCGTCAACGACCGTTACCGGAGCGAGTTCGAAGCCATCCTCCAGGACCGCGACCTCTCCGAACGCCTCACCACCGCCGCCCGCGAGGACGGCCTCGACGAAGCCACCGAAGGCCAGGAGACGAACACCAGCCTCTAAGCCCGCCCCGCGCCCCGACCCGAGACTTCTTCCCCGATGCCGGGCCCACCCCGGGCCGTGACCGACCACGTCGCCTTCTCCGACCTCGCCACCGCCGCGTACTGCCCGCGACAGCTCTACTATCGGCGCATCGAGGACGCGCGCGGCCTCCCGGAGTCCGTCGAGCGCGTCCGCGAACTCGCCGACCGATACCCGACGCTCGTCGACGCGAGCGACACCGCGCTCGCGGGCCTCGCCGCCGTCGACCCCGCGACCTATCGCGCGCGCCTCGGCGCCGCGCTCACCCGGTGGCCCGCGCTCGCCGACCCCACCGAGACCGACGTCCTGCTCACCGGGAAGGACTGCCGCGGCCGGGTCGCGAAAGTCCTCGCCGACCCGCTCGCGCCCACGCTCGTCTCGCCCGGCGAACCCCCGGAGTCCGGCGTCTGGGAACCACAGAAGGTGCGCGCCGTCGCGGCCGCGAAGGCGCTCGCGTGGCGCGAAGAAGCGTCGGTCGGGCGCGCGTACGTCGAGTACCCGCGCCACGGCGTCGTCCGCGAGGTCCGCGTGTCGACGCGCGCGAAAGCCGCGTACCGGCGCGTCCTCCGCACCGTCCGCGCGATGGACGGCCCGCCCGCGCGTCGCTCCGACTCGCGCTGTCGGACCTGCCGGTACCGCGAGGAGTGCGGGGTGCGGACGCGCTCGCTCGCCTCGCTCCTCTAATCGAGCCAGTCCGCGATGGCGTCCGCGTTCGCGCCCCGGCGGATGATCTCGCCGCGCGCGACGTCCACGACGGTGCTCTCCGTCCCCTCCGTCCGCCCGCCGTCCAACACGACGGAGACGCGCTCGCGGAACCCCTCGTCGAGGTCCGCGACCTCTCGAACGCTCGGGTGTCCGCTGACGTTCGCAGACGTCGCCGTGACGGGTGCGACGCGCTCCAAGAGCGCGAGCGCGACGTCGTGATCGGGGACGCGAACGCCGACACGCTCGCGCCCGCCCGTGAGCGCGTCCGGGACGACGTCGCGCTTCTCGCAGACCACGGTGACGGGGCCCGGGAGGAACTCGCGCATGAACGCGCGCTCGCGGTCGCTCGCGCGGACGTAGTCCGTCGCGGCGTCCACGGACGGGACGCCCAGACTCATCGGCTTCGAGCGCTCGCGGCCCTTCGCCGCGAACGCGCGCTCTATCGCGTCGGTGTCGAGCGCGTCCGCGCCGAGGCCGTACACCGTCTCCGTCGGGTAGACAACGAGTTCGCCCGCGCGGATCGCGTCCGCGGCCGCGTCGAGGTCGGAGTCGGCGACGTTCACAGGTCCGCGACGGCCGCCTCCACCGCGTCGTAGTCCGGGAAGTCCGGCCACTCCGCGGCCACCCACGCGTACGCGACGGTGCGGTCCTCCTCGACGAGGAAGACGGCGGGGCGGGGCTCCTCGATTCCGGTCATCCCGCCGAGGTCGTGGCTGATGCCGTACGCCTCCGCGACGCCGTTCGCGGGGTCGCTGAACAGCCGATAGCCGACGTCGTCGAGGCCGCGCTCCTCGATGGTGGTGGCGTGCTCGTACGGCGTCGAGATGGAGACGCCGACGACCTGCGCGCCCGAGAGGTCGCGCTCGACGAGTTCGTTCCAGACGTACGTCGTCGGGAACGCGCCGTCCATCGGGTGGAAGACGAGGAGGACGGGCCCGTCGTCGAGGAGGTCCGAGAGGGCCGCGTCCTCCCAGAACTCGCCGTTCACGAGCGGGCGCGTGAAGTCCGGCGCCTCCTCGCCCACCTCGGGATTGTTCGCCGCGGGGAGGTCGGTGACGTCGAAGTCCGGCATCACGCATCACCCCCGTAGGTGTTCTCCAGATACCGGACGACTATCGAACGCGATAGTCCCGTGCGCGCGGTCGCTTCGCGACCGCACGGTGCGGTGGCGTTCACTCCGCACCACCCCCGTAGGTGTTCTCCAGATACCGGACGATGTTCTCCGACTCGGCCATCGCGACGCCCGTCTCCTCGTCGACGATTGCGGGCACGGTGCGCGTGCCGACGAGGCGCTTGACGACGTCCCGCTCGCCGTGCATCGGCTCGACGAACCGCGAGTGGTAGTCGAGGCCGAGGTCGTCGAGCACGCGCACGACGCGCTCGCAGTACGGACAGGCCTGGAGTCGGTAGAGGGTCAGCGGTGCGTCCCGACTCGCCGGGTTCGGCGGTGCGCTCGTCGCGCTCATACTCGTTCCATCGGCCGAACCGCGGGTAAACGCTTCGCCCGCGGCGCAAACCGGTGGAGAAACGCTTAATCGTCGCGCGCCGGAACGCAGAGTAGCGAATGGCAGCAGCTCTCTCGCTCGTGACGCCGGCCGCGATCGCGCTCGACCGTTCGACGGTAACAGTCGCGGGCGTGCTCGCGCTCGTCGTCCTCATGGGACTCTCCGCGTTCTTCTCGTCCTCGGAGCTCGCGATGTTCTCGCTCGCGCGCCACCGCGTCGAGGCGCTCGTCGACGAGGGCGTGCCGGGCGCGGGCGCCGTCGCGGCGCTGAAGGAGGACCCGCACCGCCTCCTCATCACCATCCTCGTCGGGAACAACCTCGTGAACATCGCGATGTCCTCCATCGCCACGGGCCTGCTCGGCTACTACCTCTCCCGCGGCGAGTCCGTCGTCGCGGCGACGTTCGGCATCACCGCGCTCGTCCTCCTCTTCGGGGAGAGCGCGCCGAAGTCGTACGCCGTCGAGAACGCCGAGTCGTGGGCGCTCCGCATCGCCGGCCCGCTCAAGTGGTGCGAGCGCCTCCTCCTCCCGCTCGTCGTCACCTTCGACTACCTCACGCGCGTCGTGAACCAGATCACCGGCGGGCGCGCCGCCATCGAGTCCTCGTACGTCTCGCGCGACGAGATACAGCAGATGATCCGCACCGGCGAGCGCGAGGGCGTCATCGAGGAGGACGAGCGCGAGATGCTCCAGCGCATCTTCCGGTTCAACAACACCATCGCGAAGGAGGTGATGACCCCGCGCCTCGACGTCGACGCCGTCCCGACGGACGCCACGCTCGACGAAGCCATCGAGTCGTGCGTCCAGTCCGGCCACGAACTCCTCCCCGTCTACGAGGGGAGCCTGGACAACGTCGTCGGCATCGTCAGCCTCCGGGACCTCGTCCGCCAGCACCACTACGGCGGCGACACCGCCGTCTCGCTCCCGGACCTGATGGAGCCGACGCTCCACGTCCCCGAGTCGAAGAACGTCGACGAACTCCTCCAGGAGATGCAGGACGAGCGCGTCGGCATGGTCGTCGTCCTCGACGAGTTCGGGACGACGGAGGGCCTCATCACGACCGAGGACCTCATCGAGGAGATCGTCGGGGAGATCCTCGAAGGCGAGGAGGAGCGCCCCGTGACGTTCGTGGACGACGACACGCTCATCGTGCGCGGCGAGGTGAACGTCGACGAGGTGAACGAGGCGCTCGGCATCGACCTCCCGGAGGGCGAGGAGTTCGAGACCATCGCGGGCTTCATCTTCAACCGCGCGGGCCGCCTCGTCGAGGTCGGCGAGACGTTCCGCTACGAGAACGTCGAACTCCGCGCGGAGCAGGTGGAGAACACGCGCATCATGAAGGCGCGCGTGACGAAACTCGACGACGCCGTCGTCGAGGAGACGGAGGCGGACGAGGACCTCGAATCCTAGGCGATACCGACGAGTGCGAGCGCGGCGAACGCCCCGTATCCCGCGGCGAGCGCGAGCGCGAGGGAGCCGGCCCACGCGGCGGCGGTCTTCACCATCTTCTCGCGGCTGACCGTGCCGCCGCTCGCGGCGCCGGCGGCGCCGCCGCCTATGATGGCGGAGACGATGATTTCGTTGAAGGAGACGGGGATGCCGAAGAAGACGGCGGCCTGCGCGATGGCGAAACTCGGGATGAGGGCGGCGATGGACCGACGCGGGCCGAGGCTGGAGTAGTCCTGTGCGAGCGCTTTGATCATGCGGGGCGCGCCCGTCCAGGAGCCGATCAGGAGGCCGAGGCCGCCGCCGACGAGGACGTAGACAGTCGGCACCTGCTCGCCGACGAGCGGGAGGAGCGGGCCGACCGCCAGCCCCACCTGACTCCCGCCCGCCGAAAACGCCACCAGCGCCCCGAGCGCCAGCAGGAAGTGCCGCGTGCCCGCTTCGCCGTTCGTCGCGACGTCCCAGCGGACGACGGCGGCGACGAGGAGGGCGAGGACGAGGCTGACCGCGACGACGCCGGCGAGTTCGGCGTGGCCGAGCGCGGCGACGGAGACGGCGGTTGCGACGGACCGACTCGCGCCCGCGGGCCCGAGGAGCGCGAACCCGACGTTCGCGACGAGCGCGCCCACGACCGCGGCGAGGAGCGGAACGAGCACCGCGTCCCGGTCGAGTTCGCGGAGGGCGTACGCGGTGAGGAAGGACGCGCCCGCGCCGACGAACGGCACGAGCACCCAGAGGGCCGCGATCTGGGTGTACTTCGCCCACGCGGGATCGCCGCCCATGGCGAGGCCGGTGCCGACGACGGCGCCGGTGACGGTGAACGCCGTGGCGATGGGGTAGCCCGTGAAGACGCCGACGGCGACGAGCGTCGCGGCCGTCAGGAGCGCGACGATCACCGCGACGGGCGTGAGCGTCGAGCCGGCGACGAGGCCCTTCCCGACGGTCTGGGAGACGTTCGCGCCCTGGAGGACTGCGCCGGCGAACCCGAGGATGCCGACGTAGAAGCCCGCGCGCATCACGGGAATCGCGTTCGCGCCGACCGCGGGCGCGAACGGCGTGGACCCGCTCGACCCGGCGCCGATGGTCCACGCCATGAACATGCTCGCGAACGCCGCGATCAGGAGCGTCGCGGCCGCGGCGACCGTTACCATGACCGTTTCTGAGGGGGCGTCAAGAAATGGTTGTCGAAGCTAGTTCGTCGTGTGTTTCGCCTCGCCGCCCTCGTTCGGCACCTCGACGCCCTCCGCCGCCGTCGCGGCGTCAGTCGACTTCTCGGTGTCGACGTGCCAGCGCGAGACGTGCTCCTCGTAGTCGTGCAGGACGTCCCGGACGTCGTCGCGCAGGCCGTCGTCGTTCACCTGCACCTCGAAGGCGAACGCGTCGTCCTCGCCCCGGACGCGCTGGATGTTCGCCGAGATCAGGTCGTTGTCGAAGTAGTAGGGCGCCACCTGCGTCATCACGCGCTTGTAGACGGTGTTCTCGACCTTCCGGAGGGCCTTGCGCCCCGCGGTATCGGCGGCGCGCGCGACGTGGTCGATGGACTCCCCCCACTTCGCCACCGCGCCCTCCGCGTCGTCCTCGTCCAGGCGCTCGTAGGACTCGCTGAGGCGTTCGCCCGCCGTGGAGAGGTCGTCGTCGACGTCCTCGCCCGCCTTCTCGCCCTCGCCCTCCGCGACGCTCGCCTGCGCCGCCGTCTTCTCGTTCACGTCGGTGGTGAGGCGCTCGTGGGTCTTCGGCCGCCAGTCGTCCCACTCCTCGTACTCGTCGCGGAACGGGTCGTCGGCGTCCACCTCCCGCAGCGCCGCCGTGATCCGCTCCCCGTGCTCGACGACGTCGCCCCAGGTCCCGCGAACACGGAACCCCGAGATGCTCTCGTCCATCGCTCTCGCCCCCGACTACGACGCCGACCCCCTTACGTCTTGTCGGCCACGCGATACCGCGTGCCGCGCTAGCGCCCGTACGTGAGGCGTCGCCCGAGGCCGTTCAGCCACGACTTCACGCGTCCGGCCGCGACGACGTGCGCGGAAGCGGTTCGCGCCTCGCGCTCGTCCACCTCGATGTGACCGCCCTCGTAGGGGTCGGCGTCGATTCCGGTGGCGTCGACGACCGTGCTGGTCGCGCACCGCCCGCAGCCCTCGACGTCGCGCTCCTCGCTCATACGCCCCCTTACGGGCGCGTCCCACCTATTCGTTTCGTCGCGTGACAACACGCGACAGTACGTATTTAGGCCGCGGCGTCCTCACCCCATCCGTGAGCTACCACGTCGTCGACCCGGACGAACTCGACCCGACCCCCGACCGACCCTGCGACCGGCGCCCCGTCGGCGAAGCCGCCGGCCTCGAGAACTTCGCGCTGAACGTCTACACCGCCGAACCCGGCGAGACCATCCCGCTCGCCTACCACTATCACGACGAACAGGAGGAGGCGTTCGTGGTACTCGACGGGACGCTCACCGTCGAGACGCCCGACCGAGACTACGCCGTCGAATCGGGAGAGACGTTCGTCGCCGACCCCGGGAGCCCGCACCGCGCGCACGTCCCCGCGGACGCCCCGGCCGCCGCGCGAGTCGTCGCCGTCGGCGCGCCCGCCGTCGACGACGCTCACCCGTACGAGGATGCCTGAACGCGCAGACGACGCCGACGGCGCCGTCCCCGCGGACGCCGACGTCCCGCCGCGCCCCGAGTGGGACGACGACTACCTCGACGCGGTGGCGGAGCGCCTCCAGCACTCCTTCGACCTCGAACGCGACGTCGCCCTCGACGGGGCGTCCTGGGATCTCTACGGCGAGTTGAACCTCGAACGCCAGAAGTACTTCCTCCACCCCGCCATCTCATACGGCCGGCATGACTCCGACGAACACCTCTTCGCGCGCCGCGTCGAGGCCGCCTCCGTCGCCGACCTAGAGTCGCTCGTCGAGCGCGGCCACCGCCTCGCAGACGAGTGGATCGAGGCGAACGAGCGCCACTACAGCACCGAGTTCACGTTCGTCCTCGTCGCCCCCGAGATACCGGACGCGGTCCGCGACTACGTCTCCGGGTTCCGCGAGCGCACCCTCATCAAGTACGGCTACTACGGCCACTACGAGGTGAACCTCGTCGTCGTCGCGCCCGCGCGCGAGTCGCTCGTCGCGAGCGAGGAGGCGGACGTCGCGGACGCCTTCCGCACGTGGAGCGCGCCGAAGGAGCGCGAGCGCGGCCTGTTCGGGCGGGTGGCCGACGCGATATTCGGCTGAGAAGGAGAGTCGCCTATTCGGTGCCGCCGTCGGTCGCGGGCCGACCGCTGGACCGCGAGCGCCGGACGTTCCCGATTCCCTTCCGGAGCAGGGAGAGCGAGAGCGCGATGAGCACCGTTCCGATGATGATCTGCAGCGCGAGCGACCACGTCGCACTGCTGGTGTTCCCGAGTATCAGCCCCTGGTAGAGGTTCTGATAGTACTCGAGGTAGAGGAGCGCGCAGATGGTGATGACGGACATCACCGCCATCGGGACGCCGGTGCTGAACAGCTGCTTGCTCTCGTCCCAGTTCGCGAGCCAGACGGTCGCGGTGAGGAGCGCGAGTGCGGCGAGCAGCTGGTTCGCGCTCCCGAAGAGCTGCCAGAGCGGCGTCCACGTCCCGGACGCGATGAGGACGTACGCGACGATGCACTGGAAGAGGCTGTTCGCGTAGCGGTTCGCGCCGATCTCCTGGGCCTGCGTCTCGGGCGTGCCGATGATCTCCTCGAAGAGGTAGCGGCCGAGGCGGAGCGCGGTGTCCGTGGACGTGAGCAGGAAGCTCACCATCACGAGCGCCATGAACGGCGCGCCGAAGGAGACGGGGATGCCGAGGCTGCTGAGGAAGATGCCGCCGCCCTGCGCGAACTTCGGCAGCGCGAGACCGACGCCGCCCGTCGCGTCGCTCGCGGTGATGCCGACGACGGCGACGGCGCAGAGCGAGATGGTGGCGAGCAAGCCCTCACCGAGCATCCCACCGTAGCCGATGAGGCGGGCGTCCGTCTCCTTGTTGAGCTGTTTCGCGGTGGTGCCCGAGGAGACGAGCGAGTGGAAGCCGCTGATGGTGCCACAGGCGATGGTGACGAACAGCATCGGGAAGAGCGGGCTGAACGCCCCGAGCGTCGAGTTCCCGCCGAAGGCCGTGAACGCCGGGATGTTCGTCACGAGCGGCGCGCTCGACGTCGCGAAGAGCGTGCCGACGATGACGGCGACGAGCGCGCCGCCGACGCCCGCGTAGAGCAGGAACGAGGAGAGGTAGTCGCGCGGCTGGAGGAGCGTCCAGACCGGGAGGACGCTCGCGATCAGCGAGTAGAGCAGGATGATCGGGATCCACGCCTGCTGGCTGAGTTGGATCGGGTAGCGGAGCCCGACGAAGACGCTCGCGAAGACGAGCACGACGAACACGGCCGTCCCGGGGATGAACGGGAGGTCGAGTTGGTAGAGGTAGACGCCGAAGACGACGGCGAGTCCGATGTAGAGGATGCTCGCGGTCGCGGCGCTCGGATACTGCTCGAAGACGAGGCCGATGACGAACGCGAACACGGCGACGACGAGGATGATGGTGAGGAACGCGAACCAGAGCAGGAGGTTCTTCCCTTCCTCGCCGATGTACTCGCCGATGACGTAGCCGATGGAGCGCCCCTCGTGTCGGAGGCTGGCGCTCAGCGAGACGAAGTCGTGGACCGCGCCCATGAGGGGGTTCCCGATCGCGATCCAGAGGACGGCGGGGAGCCATCCCCAGAGGAGGCCGGCGGTGATGGGGCCGACGATCGGCGCCCCGCCGGCGATGCTCGAATAGTGATGCCCGAGGAGTACCGGCTTCTTCGCCGGGACGTACTCCTGTCCGTCTTCGTACTTGTGTGCGGGTGTCTCGGCGCCCTCGTCGAGGCCGACGAACTGCGCGAGATACCGCGAGTAGCCGAGGTATCCGACGCTGAACAGTACGAGGACTCCGACGACCAGCCAGAGTAGTGCTACCATGGTGCCTACCTACCACCCGAATCCTCACGATTATACATAAAGGTTACTTCAGCGGGCGCGAACGACGGGTCACGGCCGCTCAGGGCGACACGCGCCCGTCGACCGACACGTCGATGTCGAGCTCGGCCGCGACCTCCCGGAGCACCGCTCCCTTCACCTCGTCCGTCCGCGACGCGATCCGCGCGACCATCGGCACCGGGAACGTCTCCTCGACCTCCGCGAGACGCTCGCGTTCGCGCGCGCAGCGCTCGCGCAGATAGCGCGCCCCGCGCCCGTCCTCCCCCGGGTCCGGTTCCGGCGTCACCTTGTTCGCGACGACGCCGCGGACGTCCAGACCGTTCTCCACGAGGCGGTCGATGGACCGGCGGGTCTCCGCGACCGAGAGGTCGTCCGGGTTCAACACGAGGTAGAACGCCGAGCGCTCGCGCAACACCTCGCCCGCGAACGCGAACTTCTCCTCGCGCTCCCGGAGGCGCTGGACGATCGGATCGTCCGCCGCGCGCACCCGCGGTTCGTCCCCGCCGATCGCGGCCTTCTCGTAGAGGTCGAGGCTCTTCTCGCGCTTCTCGATGAGGCGGTCCACCCAGTCGCCGAGGAACTCTGGGAGCGAGAGCAAGCGCAGGGTGTTGCCCGTCGGCGCGGTGTCGACGACGACCCGATCGTAGCCCTCGGACTCCTCGCGCATCACGCGGATCAGCCGATCGAAGAGCGCGGCCTCGTGTGCGCCCGGCGTGTTGTGCGCCATCTCGATCTGCGCGTCGATCTCGTTCACGACGACCTGGCTCACCTGCTCGGCCATCTCCTCGCGGATCGCGTGGAGGTGCGCGTCCACCTCCGCCTCCGGATCTATCTCCATCGCGTCGAGGCGCTCGTACCCCTCGACCGGCCGCGGGGTGTCGTCGAAGTCCTGCTCGAAGACGTCCGAGATGCTGTGCGCGGGGTCCGTCGAGACGAGCAGGGTCTCCAGGCCGGCGTCGGCACAGCGCAGGCCGAACGCCGACGACACCGTCGTCTTCCCGACGCCGCCCTTCCCGCCGAAGAACGTGAACTCGGCCATCAGAAGTGGAAGTGTCCCTTCCAGTCGAGGACGCTCTGCCGATCCCACATCCGGCGCTCCCACGCCTCGAAGTCGTCCGCGAGGTACGGGAGGAGTTCCGCGGTGTAGTAGGAGACGGGACTCGGGATGCCGAACGCGTCCGCGAAGCACGCGAAGAAGAACGCGTCCTCCTGATCCATCGCCTCGTCCTCGATCTGTTCGAACGCGGGATGCTCGATCATGCCGTGATAGAGCCCGTGCAGGACCTCCTCGGCCTGCTCGCGGAATCGCGCGAACTGCTCGTGTATCGTCATACAGGGTATGTAGAACCGTGATGGTTTAAGCTCGCCGGCGCGCCCGCCCCCGTGCACACCCTCCGCGCGCCCGGTCGCGCCCACCGACCGCCGAGCGCCAGCGTATCGGTAGGTTAACCCCGTCCGCGGCCCGCACTCTCGGCTATGCCCATCGAGGACCGAGACGAAGCGCACGTCATCACCCACGCGCTCGCGAAGGACACGCTCTCGACCCTGCGGGACAAGCACACCGAGCAGGTCGCCTTCCGCAAGGGGCTCGTCAAACTCGGCCGCATCGCCGGCTACGAGATCATCGACGGCGCGATGGACACCGAGTACGTCTCCATCGAGACGCCGCTCGCCGAGACGACCGGCGAGCGCGTGAAGGGGCTCGAACAGGTCGTCATCATCAACGTCCTGCGCGCCGCGACGCCGTTCGTCGAAGGCCTGCTGAAGGCGTTCCCGCGCGCGAAACAGGGCGTCATCTCCGCGGGCCGCGACGAGGAAGCCGGGATGAACGACGCGGGCGAGTTCCCCATCACCGTCGACTACGTGAAACTCCCGGACATCCACGAAGACGACACCGTCATCGTCGCCGACCCGATGCTCGCCACCGGATCGACGATGACCACCGTCCTCGACGCCGTCCTCGACGACCAACCGGACCCGGAGAACCTCTTCGTCCTCTCCGCCGTCTCCGCCCCGGACGGCCTCCTGCGGGTCGCGGACGCCTGCCCCGAGGCCGACCTCCTCACCGTCTCCATCGACGACCACCTCGACGAGAACGGCTACATCGTCCCCGGCCTCGGCGACGCCGGCGACCGCGCGTTCCGCACGCAGTAACCCCTCTCTCCGACCCCCTCGCTTCCGCTCGAAACCCCACGAGGGCGAGCCGATTCTCGCGTCACGTTCCGGACGAAACGCACCCCCGGAGCGCTCCTGTGAGAACCGTTCTCATCGACGGAGCGACCCCATCTGGTCAGTCCCGGTCGCCGCCGTGCCGTCTCTCCCCGACCCCCTCACTTCACCTCGAAACCGCCCGATTGCGACGCCGCGACGCGCGCGCTCTCCGAACGAAACACACCCCACTCCTCCTCCCGTGAGCACTGTTCTCACTCCGGGTCGAGTTCGACCCGGCCAGACGTCGCGCTCAGCAGGCGCTCTCGCAGGGCGTCCGCGCCCGCCCGGTCGCACGTCACGTCGAACGCCACCCGCGCCTCGTAGGCCGCCTCGAACTCGCAGTCCGCCGACTCCAGGATTCCGCGCACCGTCCCCGAGTCGTCGTAGTCGACCGTCGCCGCGAACCGCGCCTTCGGCCGCTCCGTGACGACGCCCGCGTCGTCCACCGCCTCCTTCACCGCACGCGAGTACGCCCGCGCGAGGCCGCCCACGCCCAACTCCGTCCCGCCGAAGTAGCGCGTGACGACCACGACGGCGTTCTCGACATCGCGCTGCTGGAGGACGTTCAGCGCCGGCTTCCCCGACGACCCCGTCGGCTCCCCGTCGTCGCTCTGGTACTCGCGGAGCATGTAGCCCCCGTGGGACCGACCGGTCCCACGCGCGTCCGACTCGCGGCCGTCACCGTCGGGACCGCCAGACTCCACGCGGACGCGATAGCACGGCACGTTGTGCGTCGCGTCCGCGAAGCGCTCCCGGACCGACTCGACGAACGCCTCCGCGTCCGCGACGGTGCGCGCCGGCCGGGCGCGACCCACGAACTCGGAGCCCCGAATCTCGAAGCGCGCCTCCCCCGGACCAGCGAGCGTCTCGTAGCCCGCGTCGTCCTCGTTCGCCACGCTAGGAGAGTTCGACCGAGCGCACGAACGGCAGCCCCATCAGCTCCGTCACGACCTCACCGGGCAGGTCGTCCGCGACGACGAGGTAGAGGCGCGGTTCGTCCGTGAACTCGGGATCCTCGCTGATCGTCTGCCGGATGCTGATCCCGTGCTCCGCGAGGAGGCTCGTCACTCGCGCGACGAGACCGGGTTCGTCCGCGTCGTGGACCGCGACGGTCACGACCGTCAGATCCAGCACGGGCGCGAGATCCATCAGGCTCGGGATCTGGCTGATGTTCTGGAAGATGCGCGTCAGCTCCTCGTCCGCGAGGATGGCGTCCGTCGTCGAATCCACCACCCGCCGATCCACGCCGACCTCCTGGGCGAGCTGGGTGTCCGCGATCTCGATGCCGCCCGAGACCACGCGCCCGTCCTCGTTCACGGAGAACCCGCGCTCGAGGAGGAGGCGGACGACCGCCTGCTGGCCCGGACTCCCCTCGAACTTCCGCATGATGTCCTCGAACACGCACGCGGGTACGCGGCGCGCGATAAAGTCCCCTGGGGTCGCGTCCGACCACGAGCCTTTTTCGCCCCGCCGCCGATAGCGGGGGTATGACCGAAGACGACGCGCCGGCGGGGGCCGGCGACGACGCCCCCTTCGACATCGTCCCCGTCGACGCCATCCGCGACGGCCGGGCGACCGACGCCTACTTCGACCGGACCGTCGCGACGCTCGAACACGCCGGGAAGAACCCCCGCGTCGTCGCGGAAGTCACCGCCGACCAGTTCCCCACCGGCGAGTTCGAGGTGTTCGCGGGCGTGAAGGACGCCGCGCACCTCCTCACTGGCATCCCCGTGGACGTCGACGCGATGCGGGAGGGACGGCTGTTCGACGGCGGCCCCGTCCTCCGCATCGAGGGCGACTACCTCGACTTCGCGCGCTACGAGACGAGCCTCCTCGGCTTCCTCTCGCACGCCAGCGGCTGTGCGACGAACGCCGTGCGGGCGCGACGCGCCGCCCCGGACAGTCAGGTCCTGAGTTTCGGCGCGCGCCACGTCCACCCGAGCATCGCCGCGATGGTGGAGCGTTCGGCGTTCGTCGCCGGCCTCGACGGCGTCAGTCACGTCGCCGGTGCCGAAGTGCTCGGGCGGGAGGCGAGCGGGACGATGCCGCACGCGCTCCTCATCGCCTTTGGCCGCGGGAACCAGGAGGCGGCGTGGGCGGCGTTCGACGAGGCCGTCGACGAGTCGGTGCCGCGCGTCGCGCTCTGCGACACCTACTCCGACGAGAAGGACGAGACGCTGCGCGCCGCCACCGTCCTCGGTGACGCCCTCGACAGCGTCCGGCTCGACACCACGTCGTCGCGGCGCGGCGACTTCCGCCACATCGTCCGCGAGGTCCGGTGGGAGCTCGACCTGCGCGGCTACGAGCACGTCGGGATATTCGTCAGCGGCGGCCTCGGCCCGGCCGACCTGCGGGAGCTCCGCGACGACGTCGCGGGGTTCGGCGTCGGCGGGTTCGTGTCCAACGCCGACCCGGTGGACTTCGCGCTCGACATCGTCGAACGGGACGGCGAGCCCTGCGCGAAGCGCGGGAAGCTCTCCGGCGCGAAGCAGGTGTATCGGACGCGCGACGGCGCCCACCACGTCGGCCTCGCGGACCGGCCGGGGCCGACCGACGGCGAACGCCTCCTGGAGCCGCTGCTCCGCGACGGCGAGCTAGTGCGGGAGTTCGACATCGACGATGCGGCGCGGCGCGCGGCGGCGGACGCAGAACAGGTGGACTTCTAGCGCCGGACGAGTTCGCCTTCCGGCTCCTGCTCCTCGAAGACCTGTCCCTCGAAGAGCGTGACCATCACGTCGTCGTCCTCCCACGCGCCGTTCGGGAGGCCGGCCTTCCGGCAGGTGCGATCCAGATACTCGAAGACGGACCAGTCGTTCTCCACGGGAATCGTCGGATACATCCAGCCGTGCTTGCCGTGGCCGTCGACGGCGACGCCGTGCGTGCCGAGTTCGATGTCGGCGACGGGGTCGTCGGTGAGAACGAGGTTGGAGACGGTGCAGACCGAGACCTTGATGTGGTCCAGTTCGGCGGGCTCTACTTCCGACCCACAGGACGTCTCGCTCGCGGCCTTGATGGCCGCTTCGACGATGGCGTGTCCCAGCTGTTTCGACTCGTTCCCCAGCTCCCGGACCGTCTCGTGTGCGCCGGCGCAGCCGCGCAGTCGCCCTCGGCCCCGTGTGGACTGGAGGCGGACGAACGCGCCGGTGCGGTTGTAGAAGGCGTCGCGCATGCTGCCGGGCTGCTCTCGCTGTCCGTTTCGAACGAACGCCTCGACAGAATCACGCGCGAGTTCGACGGCCCGAGCGCCGTCGTCGTCGGTGAGGTGGATCGACTGGGCCTCGGACATTACGCGTACATATAGGGCCACTTCGGCCTTCAATCCTTCCATTACGGTTCGGAATCGTGATAGATACGAATCCCGGCGCCGTCTGGCGTTTCGCGCGAGTGGCCCGCGAGGACGCGCCGTGTCGCCGCGTCCGGGGGCCACAAGGTACTTACGCAGTGTTTGGTAGTGAGTGCCACACCAGCGCACCGAACCGCTTAACCGACCCAATCGCCTACGACGCGACGAGTAGCGGGAGACCGGCCCCCGTGCGCGAGACGCGCATGAGGAAAGTCCCCCCACCCGTCGGGCAGGCGACCGGACACACGTCCGGGGCGGGAGACCGCCGGCCATGGAACAGAGACGACACGTCTCCGTCCGACCGATGCGGTGCGCGAACCCGCGCCGAGCAAAGGCGCGGGGAGTGAACCCACCGAGGGACGACGACGGAGGAGCGATGGAACGGCCACCCTCGCCGGTGCAAGTCCGCGCACAGGAAGGTAGCCCGACAGACCGCGCGGACGCTCAGCCGAATGCCGGAAGAACAGAAGGGGGCTTACTCCCCGCAACTCCACTCCACGCCACCGAGCGGCCGCGCCGAATTATTAACTCACCACTCGCGTATACCAATCTCTGCCACTCTACGCCGGATCTATGGCAGGGGAGTTAATAAGACAGGGTCGGCTAGGGCTCGACATCGGATGAGCGAGCACGGCCACGACCACGCGGACCACGACCACGACGAGACCGGCCACGGCCACTCGCACGACCACGGCGGGAACCGTCGCGCCCTCCTGATCGCACTCGCCATCAACACCGTCTTCTTCGTCGTCGAACTCGCCGGCGCGCTCTACGCGAACTCCCTCACCCTCCTCGCGGACGCCGCGCACATGCTCACCGACAGCGGCAGCCTCGCGCTCGCGCTCCTCGCCGCCTACCTCGCCACGCGCGCCGCCGACCGCCGCCGAACCTACGGCTACCAGCGCGTCGAAATCCTCGGCGCTCTCGCGAACGGCGTCGCCCTCGTCGCCATCGTCGTCTACGTCGCCTACGAAGCCCTCGCCCGCTACGGCGACCCCCAGCCCGTGAAGGCCGTCCCCACAATCGCCGTCGGCGTCGTCGGCCTCGGCGCGAACCTCGCCGGCGCGTACGTCCTCCACGGCGGCCAGGAGAACCTCAACGTCCGCGGCGCCTACCTCCACCTGCTCGCCGACGCCGCCGGCAGCCTCGCCGCCGTCGCCCTCGGCGTCGCCCTCCTCTTCGGCGACTACTACGTCCTCGACCTCCTCTTCTCGCTCGTCATCGCCGGTCTCGTCCTCTACTCCGCCAAGGACCTCCTCCGCGACAGCCTCAACGTCCTCCTGCAGGGCGCCCCGCGCGACGTCGAAGTCGACGACGTCGCCGCCGCGCTCACCGACATCGACGGCGTCACCGACGCCCACGACGTCCACGTCTGGGCGCTCGCCTCACAGCAGTACGCGTGCAGCGCGCACGTCGTCGTCGCCTCCGGCGCCGACCGCGACGCCGTCCTCGAACGCTGCCGGCACGTCCTCGGCGAATCCTTCGACATCTCGCACGCCACCGTCCAAATCGAGACCACCGGCGGCGTCTGCGAGAGCGCCGAACTCGACTGCTACCCCGCCGGCGGCGACTGACGCCGCCGCACACCGGCAGCCCTCGCTCGCGCGGTCACGACTCGAACCCGGATTCGAACCAGAACCGGCCGTTCTCCTGTATCGTCTCGCCGTCCACCTCGATGCGCGAGTCCTCGCTCATATCGACGATGAGGTCGACGTGGACCGCGGAGTCGTTCGCCTCGTCCTCGCGGCCCGCGGGGAAGTTCGACTCGTACGCCCGGCCGAGCGCCAGGTGGACGGTGTCGCCCATCTTCTCGTCGAAGAGGATGTTGTCCGTCACGCGGTCGATGCCGCGGTTCATCCCGATGCCGAGTTCGCCGAGGCGCTTCGCGCCGTCGTCCGTCTCGACGACCTCCCGGATGGCGTCCTCGCCCTGCTCGGCCGCGTACTCGACCACGGCGCCGTCCTCGAAGACGAGACGCACGTCCCGCACGCGCTTCCCGTTCACCGTCATCGGCACGTCGAAGACCACCTCGCCCTCGGTGTCCGCGGGCGCCGTGAACACCTCCCCGGACGGGAGGTTGTGCGAGTCGTACGCGACGCTCGCCGCCGAGTTCACCGCGACCCTGTCCTTGATGGACATCGTCAGGTCGGTCCCCTCTGAGACGAGGCGCACCTCGCTCGCGTCGTCCAGCGCGTCCTTCACCGCCGCCTGTTTCTCCGCCTGCGCCTCCCAGTCCCGATTGATGGCGTCGTAGACGAACGACTGGTACGCCTCGTAGCTCATCCCCGCCTGCTGGGCGAGCGAGCGCGTCGGATGCTCGGTCAGCACCCACTTCGCGTCGAGGCGCGCCTCCCTGATCCCCTGCCGCGCCCGGTCGTACGCCTGGCGCTTCTCGCTCGGGACGTCCGCCGTCGCCGCCGTGTTCCGCCCGCCGCCGAGCGTCAACACCGCGTCCGCGCGCTCCAGCATCGCCAACTCGAAGCCGGGGTCCGTCTCGAAGTCGCCCTCGTGGCCCGTGAGGTACGCGCGCGATAGCTCCCCGGACGCGTACGTCGGCAGGACGTTCGCATCGCGCGTCGCCACCTCCTCCGCCACCGCCACCGCGAGGTCGTGGGCCTCCGGCCCGACTCGGAGGACGACGTCGTCGCCCGTCTCGATACGCGCGCTCCACTCCACCAGCGTCCGTGCGTGCTCGCGAACCCGCTCGTCCATACCGGCGAGTCGACCCCGCGCGGGAAAAAGCCGCCCGCTCGGACCCCGCGATTCGACGACGCCGAACCCGACCGATTCGACTGGAGACCGCCCGATGGGAGGCCGTCGCCGGCCCGTCGCCGCGGAACCGAAACGCCCCCTCCCCTGACTATGCTTCCCTCCGGACCCGCCCGGACGCCTCATATAAACAGTTACCCGTTCGTTCGGTCGACGGTAGCCCGTGCGCGCAGGTCGTCGGGACGTCGAACTCTTCCGGTTCGAATACCACCCGCTCGACGACCACGACCACCGCGTCCGCGTCCTCACCACGCCCCGCGGGTTGTGCGTTCTGACGGAGGAGCGCGCCCCCGACGGCTGGGAGACAATCGGCACCACCGACATCGGCTACTTCGAGTACAGCGACGAGGACACGAACACGAGCGAACTCCTCTGATGCCCCACCGATGACAGACGCGTTCCAGTGCCCCGAGTGTGGTCGGACGGGCGACCCGCCCGCCGACGATGACGTCCGATGTCCCGTCTGCGCCGAAGCCGCCGAGTTCGTCGAGTGACGGCGATTACGGGTAGACGAGCACCGTGCCGAACTCGGTCTCGACGACGGCGACTTCCTCGCCGCCCGCGGCCCGGTACTCCTCCTCGACGTCGACCCAGTCCGCGTCGAGTTCGTACGTCTCGCCGTCGACGTCGAGCGTGACGGTGTCGCCGGAGTTCTTCTGCGCCTGGATCACCTCGGGGTCGGCCTCCGCGAGCGCGCCGAGGACGATGCCGGCCTCAGAGCGGAACTCCGGCCCGATCTCGGCGTCGTCCCCCTCGACGTCCACGGGGACGAGTTCGACGTTCGGGCGTCCCTCGCGGACGCGAACGGGCGCGTTGACGGTCTCGGAGAGGTCGTAGGTGTCGACGTTCTCCACCTCGCTTCCGGGGTCGAAGTAGAGTTCGACGTCGTCCAGGTCGGCGTTCAGCGGGTAGCCGTTCGCGGACTTCCACGCGCGGATCTCGCGCGTCGCCTCCGCGATGACGTCCCCGCGCTCCTCCGCTCCCTCGTCGACGGCGTCGAGCTCCGGCCACTCGGCCGTGTGGACGCTCCCCTCCGTCCCGGGGAGGTACTCCCACATCTCGTCCGCGAGGTGCGGGCTGAACGGCGCGAGCATCCGCGCGACGGCGGAGACGACGTCGTAGAGCGCCTTGCGCGCGGCGTCGCGCTCGCCCGGCCGGCCGTTGTAGAGTCGCCCCTTCGCGAGTTCGACGTAGTCGTCCGCGAGGTCGTTCCACGCGAACTCGCGGAGTTCGCGGAGCGCCGCGTCGAAGCGGTACGCCTCCATCTCCGTCTCGACGTTCGCGGCGACGCGCGTCGCCTTCGAGCGAATCCACTTGTCGGCGTCACGGTACGCGGCGTCCTCGACCGCCGGGGTGTCCTCGTCGAAGTGGCCGCTCGCGAACTTGAAGATGTTCCAGAGCTTCGTCAGGAAGCGCGACGCGGACTTCACCTCCTTCCACTGGAACTGGACGTCGCTCCCGGGCTGGCCGCCGAGCGCGAGCGCCTGTCGCGCGGCGTCCGCGCTGTACTCCTCGACGGCTTCCTCGGGGCTGACGGTGTTCCCGCGGCTCTTGCTCATCTTGTTCCCGTCCGGGCCGAACACCATTCCGTTGATGAGGACGCGCTCCCACGGCTTCTCGCCGGTGAGTTCGCCCGTTCGGAGGAGCGTGTAGAACGCCCACGTCCGGATGATGTCGTGGCCCTGCGGGCGCAGACTGACGGGTTCGAACTCGTCTAGGTCGATGTCCTCCGGCCAGCCGGAGACGTGCAGGGGCGTGATGGAGGAGTCCATCCACGTGTCCATCACGTCCGTCTCGCCAGTCCACTCGGACGACCCGCACTCGGGGCAGTCGCCGACCGCCGGCGGCTCCTCCGTCGGATCCACCGGGGTCTCGTCCGCGGACGCGACGTGCCAGTGCCCACACGAGTCGCACTCCCACGCCGGAATCGGCGTCGCGAAGACGCGCTGGCGACTGATGACCCAGTCCCAGTCCATCCCCTCCGTCCACTCGACGAGGCGCTGTTGCATGTGCTCGGGGATCCACTCGACCTCCTCCGCGCGCTCCAGGATGCCCTCCTTGTTCACGCGGATGAACCACTGCTCCTTCGAGAGGATCTCGATGGGCGTATCGCAGCGCCAGCAGGCCCCGACGGACTGCTCGGTCGGTTCGGTGTCGTTCAGGTAGCCCGCAGCGTCGAGGTCCTCGGCGACGGCCTCCTTCGCCTCATCGATGGTGAGGCCCGCGTACTCGCCGGCTTCCTCGTTCAGGTGGCCGTCCTCCGTGAAGACCGCGCGCAGGTCGAGGTCGTGTTCGGCCCACCACGTCACGTCCTGCTTGTCCCCGAACGTACAGACCATCACCGCGCCGCTGCCGAACTCCTGGTCGACGTCCTCGTCCTCGATGAGTTCGACCTCCTGGCCGAACAGCGGTACCTCGAACGTGTCGTCTTCGCGGCCGTCGTAGCGCTCGTCGTCCGGATGCACGGCCATCGCGACGCACGCCGCCATCAGTTCGGGGCGCGTCGTCGCGATCTCGATGTCGTCGTTGTCCACGCCCGGGAACGTCACGTAGTGGAGGGTGCCCTCGCGCTCGATCGGTTCGACCTCCGCGTCCGCGATGGCTGTGCCGCAGCGCGGACACCAGTTCACCGGGTGCTCGTCGCGATAGACGAGGTCGTCGGACGCCATCTCGACGAAGGACTCCTGCGTCTTCCCCCAGTACTCGGGGTCCATCGTGCGGAACTCGGCGTTCCAGTCCTGACTGAACCCGAGTTCACGCATCGTCTCCTTCATCGAGTCGATCTGCGCGTGCGTGTGCTCCACGCACATCTCGCGGAACTCGTCGCGCGGGACGTCCGTGCGCTGGATGCCCTCGTTCTCCTCGACCTTCACCTCGGTCGGGAGGCCGTGGCAGTCCCAGCCCTGCGGGAAGAGGACGTCGTCGCCCTGCATGCGGTGGAAGCGCGCCGCGAAGTCCATGTACGACCAGTTGAGCGCGTGCCCGATGTGGAGTTCACCGGTCGGATACGGCGGCGGCGTGTCCACGACGTACGCGGTGTCCGGGTCGTTCGCGTCGCCGTCGAAGCGGTACGTCTCCTCGTCCAGCCAGCGCTGCTGGCGGCGCGGCTCTAACTCCGCGGGATCGTAGTCGTCTGGGACCTGGGTCATATGTCTGGAGTCGTCGCTGTCGGATAGCGATTCGACGCGCGCCAGAACCGAGAACGGCACTCACCGACGTACTACGGCGACAGCGACGCGCATACCCCGACGAATGCCCGCGCTCGGTAAAAAGGTTCCCGTCCCGCGCTCGCGGCCGGCGAGACGCCCCATTGTTAGAAAACTGGGCACAAGCCATTACGGCCGTCGCCCACTTGACACGTACAGGTCGAACTCCCGCCCCCGGGACTCGATCGTATCCCCCCATGTCAGACTTCAGTCCATCGCGACGACAGGTACTCGCAGCCGTCGGCTCAATCGGCGTCGGAAGCGCCGCCGTCGGCGCCGGCACCTTCGCCGCGTTCAGCGACACCGCCACGGACGATAGCTCCGACAACAAACTCACCACTGGAAGCCTCGACCTCCAACTCGGAGGCAACAGCGCGAAGGGCGAACTCACCCTCGGCGGAAGCAACATCCGCCCCGGTGACTCCGGCACCGAAGCCGCCACGCTCCACAACGCCGGCTCCCTCGACGGCACGCTCTCCGTGACGCTGACGTCGATAACCAACAGCTCCACGTCGAGCCCCGACGCGGAGCCCTCCGGCGGCGAACTCGCCGACGCGCTCCAGATGCGCCTGTGGCTCGAACCGACCAACGACAGCGACGCGAACACGCAAATCGACGGTGACGCCGACGAGTACATCCTGCAACCCGACGAGTCGACGGTCACCGCAGCAAACGCCGGCTCCAGTGAGAAGAACCGGAAGACGGCGGACACCTTCTACGACACCGACGGGAGCCCGACCAGCCTCACCTGGGACGGCGCCAGCACCGGTGCCGGCACGCCCACGCTCGTCGCCGACGGGAACAGCGCCCCCTCCTCCGGCGACTTCGCGAGCTACAACGTCGTCTTCGACTGGAAGCTCCCGGAGGACGCGAGCAACCTCACCGACATCGACGACATCAACGCGGTGATGGGCGACCGGTCGACGTTCAGCTTCGAGTTCGGTATCACGGGGACGTAACGTCGCCCGGCTACTCACCAGATGTCCTGCTCGACCACCACTCCTCGCCGCGGCTCGGCCACCCGCCGCGCGTTCCTCGTCGGCGTCGCCAGCGTCGGCTTCGCCGTCGGCGGACTCGCCGCCGGAACGCACGCCGCCTTCTCCGACACCGAGACCGACAGCGGCTCGCT
>Ga0207755_100182_pt1 | contig 38814 bp, 45 predicted proteins | sample A23P2SouthBayCA_FD_187734 | JGI IMG/M metagenome (GOLD analysis project Ga0207755, IMG submission 187734) | Aerobic enrichment media microbial communities from Bioluminiscent Bay, La Parguera, Puerto Rico - A23 P2 (SPAdes) | ecosystem: Environmental > Aquatic > Marine > Unclassified ...
GGAGCTACGGGAGCGAGTCGACGACACCCTGGCCGCCAACGGCCTCGACGACGCGCTCGCCCGCCTGTCGATCACGCGTGGTCGGACACAGTCGTCGCGCGGACCGTTCGGCCGGCTCCGCCCCCCGGCCGATCCCGAGCCGACGGTCGTGGTGACGGTCGAACCGCTGTCGGTCGACCGATCGGCCGTAACGCTCCAGACTGTTCGAAGTCAGCCCATTCGCCCAGCGGCGGTCCCCGCGGCCCCGGTCACGCACAACCGCCTCGACGCCGTCCGCGCGCAGGCCGAACTCCGTCAGGCGGCTCCGCCGGACGACGACCCGGCGGACGAGGCGCTCCTCCTCGACGACAGCGGCCACGTCGTCGGCGGGACGGCGAGCGATCCAATCATGGTCGCCAACGACGCGCTCCGACTGCCGGCGCTCGCGGAGTGGCCCGCGCGGACGGCGACGCGGACGGTCGTCCGCGAACTCGCCGAGACGGAGGATCTGCCGGTCGTCGACGGCGCCTACACGCCCGCCGACCTCCGGGCAGCGGACGAAGTCTTCCTCGCGGAACCGACTGCCGGCGTTCGCCCCGTCGCGAAAATCGACGGCGTGGACGTGGGCGGCGGTCCCGTCACGCAACTCCTCGCACACCTGTTCGACGAGGGCGTCGTGGCGGCCGACTGACCGCTGGCGCCGAGCGCGGAGTATATATTCCGGCACCCGATACGGACGGGCGATGACTTCCGATCCGGACCGGCGGATCACGTCGGTCGACGACGTACCGGCCGACACGACCTACCTCTTCACCGTTCGCGACGCCGAGGGCGAGCAGCGGGAGGCGGTCCTCGTCCGGACCGACGACGGGGTGCGTGGCTGGCTGAACTACTGTCGTCACCTGCTCGACGTGCGTCTGGACAAGGGATCGGGCGCGCCGATGCGGGACGGCGAACTCGTCTGTGCGAACCACGGTGCCTACTTCGAGGCCGACTCCGGCTACTGCACGTTCGGCCCGTGTGAAGGCGCTACCCTCGAAACCGTCGAGGTGGCCGTCGACGACGGCGACGTGTTCCTGACCGACGAGGCGTACGCGTTCGTCGAGAGCGGACCGATCGACGACGGCGAAGGGCCGTCGAACACCTCGAACGTCGAGTTCTGAGACTTCGGCCGTCGTGTTTCCGTTCGCACGAGTCGGCTGCCGACACGACCACCGCTGGCGTGTCGTCTTCGGGCGCGCCGATACCCCGCCACCGCAGGCACAATTCGGTTTAACCAGGTTGAATTTCGGTGTACTTCCGACCGGTTACTTTCCGCTTCGGCAGCGAGGAGAACACGATGAATTCGGACCGACCGGCGGCGACGGAGCGTAGTTCGGACGATCAGACGAACACCGACAGTAGACGGCAGTTCCTGGCGCTCGGAGCGAGCGTCGGCGCGACCCTGCTCGCCGGGTGTTCGTCCGGATCGAGTCCCGGCACGTCCGACGGCGAAGCGACGGCGAACGACGCCTCGTCGGGCGCCGATGACGGCGAGACGGCCGGCACGTTTCGGCTCCTGATCAGCGACCAGCCGGTCGCCATCGACGAGTTCGACTCGCTCGAAGTCTCGTTGGACCGCGCCCGGATCTTCCGTGGGGGCAGTGAGGACGAGGATGGGACGACCACCGCGACGGCAACGTCCGACGGCAACGAGACTGCCACCGCGACGGCGACGCCCGACGGCAACGAAACCGCGACCACGACCAGCACGGCTATCCCGGACGACGATGCGGAGCAAGGGGGATTCTCGGTCGTCGGCCTCGACGGCGCGACGGTGGATCTCACCCGCGTCATCGGCGACGACGCGATCACCGTCTTCGACGGCGAACTTCCCGCGGGCCGGTACACCAAGATCGAACTCTACGCCGCCGACGTGGAGGGTGTCGTCGACGGCGACGCGGTCGACGTGAAGATTCCGAGCGGGAAGCTCCAGATCACCAAGCCGTTCGAAGTCAGCGCCGACGAGCCGGTCGATTTCGTCTTCGACATCAACGTCGTCAAGCGGGGGCAGTCGGGGGGATACAACCTCCTGCCCGTCATCTCGGAGAGTGGCGTCGCCGGCAAGGACGTCTCGGTCAACGAAATCGGGGACCGAACTGGCCGTTCGGGGCAGGGTAACGGTACCCCAGAAAACGCTAGCGAAAGCGGGTCGGGGAACGGCGACGGACAGCGGCCGACCGAGACCGAGGAGAGTTCGTAGGTCGCAGTCGTCGGCCGGAACATAGCGGGAGGTGGATTCGAACCACGGTCGTTTCGCTCAGTACGTTCGCTTCACTCCCCGGTTCAAATCCACAGGCCATTTTGAGGCGACGGACTCACTCGTCGCTCCGCTCCTCGTTCGTCGTTGTCGCCTCAAAATAGCGGGAGGTAGATTTGAACTACCGATCTCCGGGTTATGAGCCCGGCGGAATCTCCTGGCTATCCCATCCCGCTACCTGAGTCGAATCCGGTCGCGGCATTAAGGGTTGTGATTCGCGTACCGGATGTCGATCACGCGGTCGACAGTGAGCAGTAGCGGTGGTTCGCCAAGACGGTCCGGCGAACCACGGCGCACAGGTGCGACGGGCCGTCTCATAGGGATTATCGTAACGGTCCATAGATTCTCGCCGACCCGTCACGGCGAGAATCTATGATGACTTCCGATGATTCCTATCACTCGGCGCCGACGCGCCACGTGAACAGCCCCTCGGTGAGGTAGTTGAGGAGCATCCCACAGCCGATGCCGATGGCGTTCGCGACGGTCGGCCAGAGGTCGGCGCCGGCGACGACGAGCCGAACGTCGGTCCACGCGGTCAGCGCCGTCAGGACGGCGAAGCCGACGAGCAGGCCACCGGCGCGGACCAAGTGCGACTTGAGGTATCGACGGAACCGCGGGAGCAGCCCCGCGGCCCCCGCCTCAGCGAACGTCCACCGGTCGTTGATGAGGAACATGAGCGTGATGGACACCTCGGCACCCGCGGCCTTGGCCAGTTGGGGCAGGATGCCGTAGCCGGCGGTCAGGATGGCGACGACGATGGTTTCGGCGGTAGCGCCGACGGCGCCGACGGAGACGAACTGCCCGAAGCGAAGCCCGGAGTAGAGCTCCTCGAGTTTGCCAAGCCCGCCGTTCATCGGTGATCCCGCTCGACGAGCGCGGGCGTCGAGTCGCGCGGTCGGTCGAGGAGCGTATGCAGCGGATCGTTGCGGAGGAGTCGCGCCCGGTGTCGGGCGACGACCAGTCCACGGGCGAGCCGGAGCGTCGTCCCCACGGGCGAGACGGTCGATTCGGGGCGGTCCTCCCAGACCACGGGCACCTCGGTGACCCGACACCCCACCGCGTCCGCGATGGCGAGGAGTTCGATGTCCCACGCGAACCCGGGTTCGTGGAGGTGGGGGCGGATGCGGTCCCACGCGTCGCCGGTGAGCGCCTTCGCGCCACACTGGTAGTCGTAGAGTTGCACGTCGAGGAGCCGGCGGGCGAGCCACGCGAAACCGTCGCCGAGGTGGCGGCGGGCGATCGTCTGGTGAGACTCGACGGTGGCGTCGGGGTGTCGACGTGACCCCGCGGACACGTCTGCCTCGCCGTCGACGACCGGACGGATCACGTCCGCGATGGAGGTGGCGGGTGTGCTCCCGTCGGCGTCGGCGAAGGCGAGGATATCGGTCGACAGCGCTTCGAAGCCGGCGGTGATAGCCGCGCCCTTGCCCCGGCGCGTGGACGCTTCGTGAAGCGTGACCGGGAGGTCGGCGATTCGGTCGCGGACCGCCGGCTCCGCAGCATCGAGTTCGACGCGAATCTCCTCGGGGGCGACGGTGTCGTGGAGGGCACGGACGTACGCCCCGAGGCGGTCGACGTCCGGATGGTACGCGGGGATCACTACCCCCACGGAGCGACTCATGGGAACTCCTTTCGTCACCGTGGTAAAAAACCGACCGACTTCGGATCACAAACGGTTTACCGACGCTGGGCACCAATCCGGTAGATGGAGTACGGCCTCGTCGTTCGGTGGCTCGTCGTCTACGGCGCCCTCGCGGCGCTCGGACGGCCCGTCGCCGCCCGGCTGTGTTCGACGCTTCCGGGCCGCGGTGTCGGGTTCGCCCTTCCAACCGCGCTCGTCGTCGTCGGGACGGTCGCCTACTGGATCGGCCACCTCACGTTCGGCCCCGTCGCGCTCGGTACCGGCCTCCTCGCCCTCGTCGCCCTCGCCGTCCTCACCGGCCTCGACCACGGCGCCCTCCGCGAGCACCGCCTCGAACTCGCTCGCGGCGTCCGTCCGACCCGCCGGAACGCCGAAGCGGCCGTCGTTTTTCTCGCCGCGTTCGCCCTCCTCGTCGCCGTACGGGCCGTCGATCCCGCGGTCTATCCGCTCGGCGGCGAGAAGTTCCTCGATTTCGGCCTGCTGAAGTCACTGAACCGGGCGACTTCGCTCCCCCCGGAGGACATGTGGTTCGCGAACGAGCCTATCGCGTACTACTACGGCGGACACCTCCTGACCGAACTGCTCTCGGACCTCACGGGCACGGCACCACGCTTCGCCTACAACCTCTCGCTCGCGGGCTTCTACGCCATGCTCGTGAGCGCGGCCTACGGGCTCGCGGGTGCGATTGCGCACGAGCGAGCCGACGCGTGGCGGCCCGCCGGGCTGGCCGCCGCCTTCTTCGTCGGCATCGCGAGCAACCTCGTCACGGTCAGTCGCCTCCTCGTCGACACCCTCCCACGATCGACACAAGCCGATATCGCCGCCGCCATCGCCGCACGGTCGCGCTACTCGGTCGACGCCGTCCTCGGCGGCATCGACTCCTTCTCCTACTGGACCGCCAGCCGCGTCGTCCCCGGCACGATCAACGAGTTCCCCCTCTTTGCCTGGCTGAACGGCGACCTCCACGCACACATGATGGGGATGCCCTTCCTCCTGCTCGGCGCGGCGCTCGCGTTCGCTCTCTACCGAACGCCGCCACGCGACCTGCGGCGACAGCGGGTGCTCGCGTTCCTCGCCGTTCCGCTCCTCGCCGGCCTGCAAACCGTGGTCGACACGTGGAGCACGCCCTCCCTGTTCGGCCTCCTCTTTCTCGCCGTCGCGCTCGGATCGGCCGATCCGTGGCCGATACTGTCCCGCCGGATGGCGGCGTGGCGGCGGGCACTCGATGACGGCCCACTGGCCGACGAACTCGGCCGTCTCGTCGGCGCGCTCGGGGTCGCTGGCGTTGCGGGCGTCCTCGGCGGCGCCCTCGCCTTTCCCTTCCTGCTGGGGACGGCCAGCGGCCGCGAGGTGGCCATCCTCGCCGCCGCCGAACGGACGAGCCTCCCGTCGCTCGTCCTCGTCCACGGCGCCTTCCTCGTGACGTTCTACGCCTACCTGCTGGATCGGCTGTCGGTCGACCGTGTCCTCCCGCTTCTCGTCGGCGTGGCGGCGCTGGGCCTCCTCGCCGCGACGGCGAATCTGGCCGTCGCCGTCGCCGTCGGTCCCCTCCTCGTGTTCGGCTGGGTGGCCTGCCGGACGGACCGACCGGTCGGGTTCGAGACGGTCCTGATCGTCGCCGGCGCGGGACTGGTCGGAATCGTCGAACTCCTGTACGTGAAAGAGCAGGCCGGCCCCTTGCGGATGAACACGGTGTTCAAGACGTACATGCAGGTGTGGGTGCTGTGGGGGACGGCCGCCGGTGCCGCCCTGCCGGCGTTCGTCCGGTGGGCCGGCGGCAGCGGCTCGTCGTCGCTTCCGGGGACACGTTCGCGATGGCTCCGGGCGGGGCTCGCCGTCGCCGTCGTCCTCGCGACGGTGCCCTACGCCGGACTGGCGCTGTCGACACATTTCGCGGGACCCGCCGAGCCGACGCTCGACGCCACCCGGTTCGTCGAGCGCGACCACCCCGACGAGGCGCCGGCCATCACCTACGTCGACGACCTGCCCGGCCAGCCGACGCTTCTCTCGGCGCCCGCGACGGGGCGCTACCCCGGGCCGGACGGGGAGTATCCCACACCGCCGGGGATGTACAGTTGGGACTCCAGTCCGGCCGCCAGCCTCACGGGCGTCCCGACGGTCGCTGGGTGGGGCCACGAGATCGGCTACCGGGGCACCGAACCGTATCTCGAACGGGTCCGTGACGTGGACGACGCCTACACCGGCTCGCCCGAGCGGACGGTCGCGGTGCTCGAACGCTACGACGTCGAGTACGTGTGGGTCGGGCCAGCAGAGCGCGCCCGCTACGGGTCCGTGACGTTCGGCAGTGTGGACGGGCTCACGCCCGTCTTCCAGAACGGGGCGGTGACGATCTATCGGGTCGACGAGTCGGAGCTGGGCGTCGCGTAGACGCGAGCTACTGACCGCGCGACGACACCACGTCGAGCGCGTCGGCGTCGATGGAGTCCACGTCGAGCCAGTGAGGCACGAACTGGCGCTTCTCGAACGTTTCGCGCTCCTCGGGCGTACCGATGGTACACCAGAGCTGTACTTCCTCGGGGCCGTGGTAGTCGCCCTGGCGCTGGATCGAGAAACAGACCTGCTCCTCGCCGTCGTAGTCGATGACGGCGTCCTTGCGGATGCCGGGGTCCCCCCTGACGATGAGCTGTTGCATGGACGGGCGTTCGGTCAGTCCGGGCTTAATCGCTTCGATGGGAGACCGGGGGTTGGACACCCGCTGTCGGCCCGCGCCCCGGGCGCGAACCGAGTCGTCGTTGGCGAGTCGGCGATCGAGGCCATCCCACGTCCACCCTCGACGACGCGGGACTCGCGAGCTCGTCAACTACCTCGACGAACACGGCATCGTCCGGTGGTCGCCGGCATCCACGATCCTGCCCGGGAGCAGACTGAATACAGACCCCGCCGTACGGCGATCGTACCGCATGTCCGACGATCGGGAGACGAACCGTCGGCTCTGGGACGAGTGGAGTGACGATTTCCAGGCGCTGTGGAACGCGGACACGGCGAGCGGGGAACTGCCGCCGGCTCCGTGTCCGTTCACACCGGACGCACCGGGTGGGGCTCATCCGGACTTGCTCCCGTCCTCGTCGCTCGCGGGCGTCGCAGTCGTCGAGCTGGGATGTGGCGGCGGCCAGGCGAGCGTCGGCACCGCGGCCCAGGGCGCGGAGACGGTCGTCGGGGTGGACTTCTCCGGTCGGCAGCTCGACCACGCGCGCCAGCTACGGGATCTGTACGGTGTCGACGCTCGGTTCGTCCGCGGAGACATCACCGCACTCCCGTTCGCGGACGGGACGTTCGACGTGGCGTTCTCCGGATGGGTCGTCCAGATGGTCGAGGATCTCGATGCGTATCTGACGGAAGCCCGGCGCGTCCTCCGCGGCGACGGTCTCCTGGTGTTCGACGTACCGCATCCGATCTACGAGTGCTTCGATCCGGCCACGGCGTCGCTCGAACGGAGTTATCACGACGGCGGGCGGCGGGAGATCACGATCGACGAGTCGTACGACTCGGAGCTGATCGTCTTCGACCGGAAGGTGAGCGACTACCACACCGCGCTGGTCGACGCGGGATTCGACGTGCGTCGGCTCCTCGAACCCGGAAGTGACGACCCGGACGAGTACGACGACGACCCGCTCGACAGCAACCGCCCGGAGCTGATGGCGAAGGTACCACGCACACTTCGGTTCTGGGCGGTGGTACGCTGAGAGCGCCGCTCGCGCTGCAGGAATGAGACGGTCCTGCCCGTCGCCGAACCAAACGGGTTTTAACGCCCGACGCGAAAGTCCCGGTAAGGTAGATATCTATGCAGATGCCACGCCGATTCAACACGTACTGCCCGCACTGCAACGGGCACTTCGAGCACGAGGTCGAGAAAGTGCGTCGCGGTCGTGAGACGGGGATGAAGTGGATCGACCGCCAGCGCGAGCGCAACACGTCCACCATCGGGAACGCGGGGAAGTTCTCGAAGGTGCCCGGTGGCGACAAGCCGACGAAGAAGACCAACCTGAAGTACCGCTGCTCCGAGTGTGGCAAGGCGCACATGCGCGAGGGCTGGCGCGCCGGTCGACTGGAGTTCCAGGAATGACTGGGGGCTTCTACACCGTCGAGTGCGCGGACTGTGGCAACGAACAGACCGTCTTCGGCAAGGCGTCGACGACGGTGAACTGCGCAGTCTGTGGCAGCACACTCGCCCGACCGACGGGCGGCCAGACCGCGTTCGAGGGGCAGGTCGTCGACACCGTCGAGGCACGCTAACTCCACCATGAAGTACAGTGGCTGGCCCGATCAGGGTGAACTCGTCGTCGGCAAGGTCGACGAGATCACCGACTTCGGCGTGTTCGTCGACCTCGAGGAGTACGAGGACAAACGCGGTCTCGCACACATCAGCGAGGTCGCCAGCGGCTGGATCAAGAACGTCCGCGACCACGTCCGCGAGGGACAGACAGTCGTCGCGAAGGTGCTCGACGTCGACGAGGGGTCCCAGCAGATCGACCTCTCGATCAAGGACGTCAACGAACACCAGCGCAAGGAGAAGATTCAGGAGTGGAAAAACGAGCAGAAGGCGGACAAGTGGATGTCCATCGCCTTCGGCGAGGAGGTGTCCGACGAGCGGTACGGGTCGATTGCGGACGCCCTCCTCGTGGAGTTCGAAAGCCTATACGACGCCTTCGAGTCGGCGGCGATCCACGGGACCGAGGCGCTCGACGAGGTCGACCTCGACGAAGACGACGTCGAGACCATCGTCGAGACGGCTCGTGAGAACGTCTCCGTCCCCTACGTCAACGTCACGGGCTACGTGGATCTGGAGTGTCCGAGCGGCGATGGCGTCGACCACATCAAGGAGGCGCTACAGGCCGCCGAGGGCAACGGCGACGTGAGCGACGAAATCGAACTCTCGGTGTCGTACGTCGGCTCGCCGGAGTACCGCATCCAGGTCAAGGCGCCTGACTACAAGACCGCGGAGTCGGCGCTCGAAGCCAGCGCAGAGCGTGCCAGCGAGGCCATCTCGGCGGTCGGCGGCACGGCACGCTATCACCGCGAACGCGAGACCGACGACGAATAACGCGATGAAAGCGGATATCCGAGTGTGTTCGGCGTGGACGGACCGCCACGACCGCCCGGTTTACACGCTCGGGTCGACCTGTCCCGACTGCGGTGCCGAGGCGATCAACAGTGCCCCGGCGCCGTTCGATCCTGCGGATCCGTACGGGGAGTACCGACGCGCTCTTAAGCGCCGCGAACGCGAATAGGCGGTATGGACGCCATCGAGATCGAGACGGTTGCGGAGCCGACGCTGTCGGACCCGGTGCTCGTCGAGGGACTCCCCGGCGTTGGCCACGTCGGGAAACTCGCCGCGGAGTACCTGCTGGAGGAGTTCGAGAGCGAGCTCGTCCGGCGAGTGTACGCCGACGAGTTCCCGCCACAGGTGAGCATCGACGACGAGGGCGTCGCGGAGCTGGTCTGTGCGGAGTTTCACGCCGTGGAGACCGACAGCCAGGACGTGCTCGTGCTCACCGGCGACCACCAAGCCGGAAGTAACGCCGGCCACTACCACCTCACGGAGTCGTTTCTCGACATCGCGGACGGGATGGGCGTCGAACGGCTGTTCGCCCTCGGCGGCGTCCCGACCGGCGAACTCATCGAGGAGTACCACGTCCTCGGCGCCGTGACGGACGCGGCCCTGAAGGCCGATCTGGAGGCGGAGGGCGTCGAGTTCCGTGAGGACGAACCCGCGGGCGGCATCGTCGGCGTGAGCGGTCTGTTGCTCGGCCTTGGCGGCCGACGTGGCTTCGAGGCCACGTGTCTGATGGGAGAGACCAGCGGCTACCTGGTCGATCCCAAGAGCGCTCGCGCGGTGCTCGAAGTGCTGGAGACGGTGATCGGCTTCGACGTCGACTACGAGTCGCTGGAAGATCGAGCCGAGGAGATGGAAGAGGTGGTCGGCAAGATTCAGGAGATGCAGAGCCAGGGCGCACAGATGCCGACCGACGACGACCTACGGTACATCGGCTAGGGCGAGAAGTTCTTTATCACGCGTTGCCAACGGGCAGCCGTGCTACCGGAGTGGGTGCAACTGCTGCCACCGTGGCTGCTGGCGGGAGTGGGTATGGGCGCCGTCGCCGTCGCCCTGATCGTCGGTATCTTCGTCGTCGGCGACCGGCTGTTTCCGTCCCCGCCAGTGGATCGCGCGACACGGATCGACGGGACCGACCGACGGCGAGCGGAGATTCGGACCTACCTCGACTCCATCGGTGAGTGCTACATCGAGGATGCGGCCGTCCACGGCGATTCCGTCGCGTTCTATCTGCCCGACCACGAGGTGGCGATCACCTTCGACCCGCAGGCCTACTTCCGGATCGAGGACGCGGGAACCGCGGCCGTCCTCTGTGAACACGAGATGCCCGGCTACCAGCTCGGTCGGCGTCTCCCGTTCGAGACGCCACGAGCCGACAACCCGTCCCCGCGGTCGACTCGAATCGGGGCGGCGTTCGACCACCTCGACCTCCCGCCGACGGCCAGCGTCGACGAGGTGAAAGCGGCCTACCGCCGACAGGCCAAGGACATCCATCCGGACCACGGGGGCGACAGCGAGTCGTTCAAGCGACTGCAGGACGCGTACGCCACCGCGAAGGAGCACGCGGACTGACGCCGTGTCGCCACCCAACCCCGTTTCCGACCCCGAACCCACGCACGACAGGGCGGCGTATCTCCCGGCGACCGGGACGCTGGTCGTGGCCGACGTACACGCTGGGCGGGCCGCGGCCGCGAACGCCGGCATCCTCCTCGACGAGCGCCGTGACCTGCTGGATCGGCTCGCGGCGGCGACGAGCGCCACCGCTCCCGAAACCGTCGTCTTCGCGGGTGACCTACTCCACCGGTTCGGCACGCCGAGCGACCGGACGACGGGGACTATCCGGGCGCTCGCGGGCGCCGTCCGCGCGGCGGGAGTGCAACCAGTCGCCGTCGCGGGCAACCACGACGGGCGTCTCGACGCCGTGTGGCCCGGCCCCGTCCACGACACGTACCGCCTCGACGACGACACCCTCGTCTGTCACGGCCACGAGGCGCCCGAGGCGGACGCGAAGCGGTACGTCTGTGGCCACCTCCACCCCGCTATCGAGATCGAGGGGCGCAAACGAGACTGCTTCCTGTACGACCCCACGGGCTATCACGACCGGCCGACGCTGGTCCTCCCGGCGTTCTCGAGGTTCGCCGCGGGACTGCGGATCGAGCGCCGAGAGTGCATCGACGCCCCGCTGGTGCCCACCCTCGACGACTGCCGGCCGGGAGTCGTCGACCGTGACGGTGTGAGTGAGGCGCTGTGGTTCCCGCCACTCGCGGACCTGCGGTCGTACCTCCGTCGATAGGATTTACTCGGCGGAGTGTCTCGGCTCACATATGTACCGACGGCGGCGCCCGCGGCGGCCTGCGGGAGACACCGAGCGAACGCACCGGCGTGTGGAGGGGAACTGATCGTGGACTACGACCCCGACGAGTTCGTCCGGGTGCTCGACGAGGAGGGGCGGGTCGTCGACGAGGCGGCGATGCCCGACCTCGACGACGAGACACTCGTGGGTATGTATCGCGATATGCGATTGACCCGCCATTTCGATCAGCGGGCGATCAACATCCAGCGCCAGGGTCGGATCGGCACCTTCGCCTCCGGAGCAGGACAGGAGGGCGCACAGATCGGCTCGACGTACGCCCTCGCGCCCGACGACTGGATTCTGTACCAGTATCGCGAACACGGAGCGGTCGTCGTCCGTGACTTGGACGCCGGCTATCTGGAGTACTGGATGGGCCACGAGTCGGGTAACGCCAGCCTGGCGGACAGACACGTCTTCCCGCTCAACATCGCCATCGCGGACCACCTCCCGCACGCGGTAGGGATGGCGTGGGCGTCGAAGTTGAAAGACGATGGACGGGCGACGGTCGTCCACTTCGGCGACGGCGCGACCAGCGAGGGCGACTTCCACGAGGCGATGAACTTCGCTGGTGTCTTCGACACGCCGACCGTCTTCTTCTGTAACAACAACGGCTGGGCCATCTCGCACCCGGTCGAGAACCAGACGGCGAGCGACACCATCGCGGTGAAAGCCGACGCCTACGGGATGGAGGGCATCCGCGTCGACGGCATGGACCCGCTGGCCTGTTATGCGGTGACGAAAGAGGCCGTCGAACGGGCGCGCGATCCCGAGGCGGGAGAGACGCGGCCGACGCTGATCGAGGCGGTGACGTACCGCTTCGGCGCCCACACCACCGCCGACGACCCGACCGTCTACCGCGACGACGCGGAGGTCGAGCGCTGGAAAGAGCGCGATCCGCTGCAGCGGTTCGAGGCGTTCCTCCGCCGAACTGGTCGTCTCGACGACGAGCGCGACGCCGCCATCCAGGCCGACATCGAGGAGCACGTCGCGGCGGTCATCGACGAGGCGTCGGAGACGGAGGCCGATCCGGAGTCGATGTTCGATCACGCCTACGCCGACCTGCCGCCGGAACTGCAGCGACAGCGCGAGGGCTTCCTGTCGATGCTTTCGGCGTACGGCGACGAAGCGTTCCTGCGGGAGTGAGTGCGGTCAGGGGGCGTTCTCGCCCTCGCTCCCGTTCGTGTCCTCGGCGCGGCTCTCGTGTCCACGTTCGCCGGCGTCTTCGGCCCCCGGCGTCTCCGCCACCTCGCCGTCGACGAGGTGGCGTTCGATTCGCTCGAACGCCTCGCGAGTGGCACGCACTTCCTCGACGAGTTCGGCTAGCTGGTCGGCGCTGGCGGGGGTCTGGCCCTTTCGGTCGCCGCCCGTGCCGTCGTCGCCGCGGCCCGACCCACGGCGCTGCAGTTCGGTGATCCGGTCGCGAACCGCGGGGGCCTCGGGAATCCCGTCGAAGGAGATTTCGGCGCCGCTACTCCCGGCGGTGCTGATCGAGATGCTACCGTAGCCGAACTGCTTGCCCCAGAAGCTCCGATTGTACTCCGTGTTCTGGATGCGATCCAGATCCACCGTCTCGATGTTGGTCGCGAAGATGCCCGACTTGACGTACAGCGACTCCGTGGTCACGACGTAGTCGGTGTTCTGGATGCGGAGGTAGGCGAAGGGGACGCCGAGCAGGATGAGGAAGCCGATCAGGACGACGGTCAACAGCAGGCCGCTGAGGAGGGTGCCGTAGAGCGTCTCGAACGCCGGGCGACCGATCCAGACAACCTCCTCACCGGGGTCGAGCGAGAGCCACTCGGGCGGGGCTGCGTCGTCGCCGGCGCTTCGGGCCGGCTGCCCGAGGGACTCGCGTTCCTCGCTCATCGCTCGCTCACCCCGCGTTCGACGCGCGTCGCCGCCTCGCGGAGCGCCCGGAAGTCGTCGTGCAGGGCGTCGGCCGTCGTCGAGTCGAGACGCGTCACCTCGGCGGCGTCACGCGTCGGCCGCTGACCACCGATCCGCCCCCTGATCTCGGACCGAACGGAGTCGGGGTCGTTCAGATCCGAGAGGCGCAGGTCGACGCCGTCGGAGCCGGCGGTGCTGATCTCGATCGTGCCGTAGTCGAAGGCGTTTCCCCAGACGTTCTTCGAGAGACTCGTGCTCTGGACGGCCGCGAGACTGATCCGGGAGACGCGCGTCGACAGGACCCCAGCCTTGCGGTAGAGGCTCCGATCCGTCAGGACGTAATCGACGTGTGTCGTCCGCAGGTACGCCCAGGCGACGGCGGCGACCGCCGGCAGTGCGAGGACGACGGCGGCGACGACGAGCACGAGACGTGGGAACACGCGCAGTTCGGGTGCGACCCGGGGGGCGAGGAGGGCGCCGAATCCGAGGAGGACGATCCACAGCGTTGCCGCGGCGGCGGTCGGGAGGATGCGCCGAATCCGGGGCGCCCCCTGCCAGACGACCGTCTCGCCGGCGTCGAGCGAGAGCCAATCGGGACGGGAGTCCATACCGGCGTATCTCGCGTCTGTGTGGTAAAGGATGGGGGCGAGTGCGGGGTCGTCTACCGATACCGTAAACCGGGTACCGCACACAGCCACGGACGATCCATGCGCTACCCCCGCGACGACCCCGGACACGAGCGACTCGCGACGGTCGACATCGAGACGACGGCGACCGATCCGAGCGACGGCGAACTCGTCGCCATCGGCGTCGGCGTCCACGACCGCGCCGATCCGCTGGCCGACGCGACCTACGAGACGTTTCACCGCGGCGGCGACAGCGAGGGACGCGAGTCCCTCGGGCAACCGGCGCGAAGCGCCGGCGACGACGAGGCCGACCTGATCGACCGGGCGATGGCACGTCTCGACGCCGCCGACGCCGACCGCCTCGTGACCTACAACGGCGTGGAGTTCGACCTGCCGTTCGTCGAGGGGCGACTCGACCGCCTCGGCGCCGACACGGCTCTGCCGGCGATCACCGAGCCGCCGACCCATCTCGACCTCTTCCTCGACCGCAAACGCCGGGCCGACGAGAACGGAGAGCCGTGGCCGCAACTCGAAGCGTGTCTGGACGCCTACGGCCACGCGCCGCCACAGACGGTCTGGCGGGGAGAACCGCTCACGAACACGCGGTTCGGTGAGGAACTCGGTCCGGCGTACCTCCGGACGCTCGGCACCGAGACGGGGACGCGATTTCGGGCGTCGCTCACCGAGGTGATGAAGCACTACCTGATCGGCGACCTGGAGGCGACGCTGGCGCTCTACTACGCGGATCTGGGGGAGGCGGTCGAGGGGACGTATCTCGGAACCGAGCGACGGTTCGACGGTTGATTGCGGGGTCGCTTCCCCGATCCGACGCACGCACAAACCTACCCGGCCGTGGTATCAATACGACACAATAGTCCTATTTCGTCTACTAATATCTCGTTTATCACTACACTTATACACAGAAAGTCTAAAAGAAAAAACGATCTATCAGCCATGGCCGGATCAGATCAGATCGCGAACGTGACGGAGCGTGTCGCCGGAGAGGACGCGGTCGACCGCAACCTCTCGGCCGGCATCGCACTCGCGGATGCGTTGCGGGCGACGCTCGGTCCCAAGGGATCCGACAAGATGCTCGTCGGTGGCGGGGAGGTGCTCCTGACGAACAAGGGGAGCAGTATCGTCGATCGGATGGAGATCGAAGCGCCAGCAGCAGCGCTCGTCGCCGAAATCGCTCGGGCACAGCGCGGCGAACTCGGAGACGGATCGACTTCGGCCGTCGTCCTCGCCGGCGCCCTGCTAGACGAGGCTCGGTCGCTCCTCGACGACGGGTTTCACCCGACGACGGTCGTGAACGGATACAGTCGGGCCGCGTCCCGAGCGCGATCCCACCTCGACGGCCTCGTCACGGAGACAGCCACGGATGCGACGACGCTCCGGGCGGTGGTCGAGACGACGATCACCGGTCGCTGGGACGACGAACGGACGGAATTTCTGGCCGATCTCGTGACACGTGGCCACGAGGCGACGCGGGGGCGCCACGACTCGTTGACGATTCAGGGAGTCGCGGGCGCTGATACGGAGGCCTCCGAACTGCTCGACGGTCTCGTCATCGATACGGGGCGCTCGTCGACATCGCTGTCGGACGTGCCAGCGCTGGTTCCGAAGCGCGTGGCCGACGCCACCGTCGCGGTCGTTGACGACGAACTCACGATTCGAACCCCCGATGCAGCCTCGCGGTACAGCATCGACAGTGCTGACGACCTCGAACGCGTTCAGGCGTTCGAGTCCGAGGAGTACGAGCGATACGTTCGAGCGCTCGACACCCACAGCATCGACGTGCTCTTCTGTCAGAAATCGGTTGACGACCGACTGCGGACGCGTCTGGCACGGGAGGGGGTACTCGTCTTCGAGCGTACCCGACAGGACGAGGTACACAAACTCGAACGCGCCACCGGTGCAACCGCAGTGATGCATCCGGACGATCTCAGCCCGAACGCAGTCGGGCGGGCGAGTATCGTCGAGCGCCGACAGTTCGGGGAAACGGAGTTCGTCGTAGTTCGGAACGCCGCCGCCGAAACGTCGGTCCTCCTCCGCGGCGGCACCGACCACGTGGTCGAGGAAACGGAGGACATCGTCGCCGACGGCCTCGCCGTCCTCGAGACGCTCGAGGACGGTTCCGGCCTCGTCCCGGGAGGTGGTGCGGTCGAAGTCGCGCTCGCACGCGACCTTCGGACATACGCCCGCGGTATCCCGGACCGCGAGGCGTTCGCCGTGGAGGCGTTCGCGGATGCGGTCGAGACCATTCCGGCCACCCTCGCCCGAAACGCCGGTGAGAGCCCGATAGACACGTTGCTCGAACTGCGGCGGCGCCACGACGAGGGCGAGACGACCGTTGGCGTCGACGCCACGACCGGTGGCATCGGTGACGTTGCCGAGCAAGGAGTTCTCGAACCCGCTCGGCTGGAAGACCGGATCATCGCCAACGCGACACAGGCAGCGACCTGTCTCCTGCGCGTCGACGAAGTGATCGAGACCGACGAGCCGATCGGTGGAGGCGGTGACCACGATCACGGTCACGATCACGACCACGGCGGAGGGGTACGGCCCTCGACCGGCGGCTACCCGTGGGCTATCGGCCACTGATAGGGGTATCGTAACTGTTCGTAGATTCTCGCCGTGACGATCCGGCGAGAATCTCCGAGAACTTCCGATAATCCCTATGAGAACGAGACCGGTCGAACGAATGAGACGGGACGTGTCGGATAGATTCCGCCGAGTTTAATTCATTTTCTTCGTCCTGTCGGCCGATATAGGAGTAAATTTTAAATGATATGTGTGATAGAATGGAATTGTGATGCACAAAATCGGAGAAATAGTGAATAAACGTCTAGAAATATGGTTCGGATCGGTGAGGGATCAGAACCCTCGTCGTGGGGGCAGTCATGGCACTGTATGAGATCCTCGGGATGGGGCTGCTGTTCGTCGGCGGCGTCCTCTTCGTCAACGGGATGTGGCTCCTCGGGTACGGATCGGACAGTGACGTAGCGATTTTCAATTTCCTCACTGGAGCGATCACATTCCTGATCGTTCTCTGGTGGGCCTTCGGCGGCGATGCCTCGGACGGGACACCGTTCAACGCCGCCGGTACCATGCTGTTCTCGTTTACATACCTCTGGATCGGGTCGAACGCCATCCGTGGGGTCGAGGATCAGCGCTCGTTCGGCTGGTACTGCTTTTTTGTCGCACTCACCGCCTTCCCGACCGGCTATCTCGTCTTGCTCACCGGAGACGTCGGTCTCACCGCACTGTGGTGGGTATGGGCAGTCCTCTGGGCGGCCTTCTTCGTCCTCCTCGGCCTCCAGCGTGACGAATTCACCGTTCCCGTCGGCTGGTTCACCGCCGCGACCGGCGTCGCCACCGCCGTCGGCGGCTACCTGATGGCAGCGGGGTTCTGGCCATGGGGATAATTTGAAAATTGGTGCGTGTTTGGGCCAATATTCGCATTTTAACCAAACAATTAAGTAAATAAATGAGAATTTGCCTAACGGGTGACAAGCCCGAACGATACCGATGCCCGAAGTAAAATTCGAAGTCGACGTCGACAGCCCGCCGGACGAACAGCCCGATGCAAACCCGTTCAACCGCTGGCATCCTGATATCCCCGCCGTGGTCGAAGTGGACGACGGCGAGACCGCCCGTCTCGAAGCGCTAGACTGGACCGGCGGCCAGATTACGGATAACGACGATCCCAACGAGGTACGGGACGTCGATCTCAGTCAGGTCCACTATCTCGCTGGCCCCGTACATGTCAACGGAGCCGAACCCGGTGATCTCCTGAAAGTCGAGTTCCTCGACATGGGTCCGCTCAACGGCCGCTCGGAGTTCGGCTTCACGGGGACGTTCTCCCAGCAGAACGGCGGTGGCTTCCTCACCGACCACTTCTCGGACGCCGCCAAGTCCATCTGGGATATCGACGGCTACACCGTCTCCTCGCGACACATTCCGGACGTGCGCTACGAGGGGAAGATTCACCCCGGACTCGCCGGCTGTGCGCCGAGTCAAGAACTCTTAGAGGAGTGGAACGAACGGGAACAGGAACTGATCGACAAATACGAGGAAGATCCCGACTCCGTGCCCAACCACCCGACGGGTGAGGCGGAGCCCGGAGTCGCGAACCCGCCGACACCGGAAGGCGCCCAGATGGGAGAGATGGACCCCGACGAGGCCGAGGAGGCCGCGAAGGAAGCGGCCCGAACCGTCCCGCCCCGCGAACACGGCGGCAACCACGACATCAAGGACCTCTCCATCGGCTCGACCGTCTACTTCCCCGTCTACGTCGACGGCGCCAAGTTCGGCGTCGGCGACTTCCACGCCTCGCAGGGCGACGGCGAGATAACCTTCTGTGGGGCTATCGAGATGGCCGGCTACGTCGATTGTAAGTTCGAAGTCGTCAAGAATGGAATGGAAGACCACGGCGTCACCCACCCCATCTTCGAACCCGGCCACCGTGGCCCCAACTTCGAGGACTACGTCACCTTCTGTGGCTACTCCGTCACCGAAGACGGCGAGCAAAAATACATCGACTCCCACACCGCCTACCGGCGGGCGTGTCTGCAGGCCATCGACTACCTCAAGAAGTTCGGTTACACGGGTCAGCAGGCACTGCACATTCTCGGCACCGTTCCCGTCGAGGGCCGCCAGAGTGGCGTCGTCGACGTGCCCAACGCCTGTTCGACGCTCGCGCTGCCGACCGGTGCCTTCGAGTTCGACATCTCGCCCGGAAGCCTCGGCAACGCCGAAGACCGCGGCGACCTCGTCGTCACCGACGAACCGCTAGGGTAACCGTCCACATCATCGATTTTTCGCTCACTACAGATCGTCCAGCACCGCCTCCGCGGCCTCCCGCCCGCTCCGCATCGCTCCCTGAATCGACGACCACGCGGTGTAGTCGCCGGCGAGGTAGACGGGGGCGGCCGGGTCGCGGGCGTCGGGCAGGTCGTCGTGGATGCCCGGCGGCTGGGCGAACTGGGCGAACTCGATCCGCTCGGTGTGGACGTGGTCCAGTCCCCCAAAGAGTCGCTCGGGATACCACGATTCGAGGGCGCGGCGGGTCGATTCGAGTAGGTCGGCGTCGTCGCTATCGAGCGCCTCGCTCCCGAGGAAGGTTGCGGCGACGAGTTCGCGGTCGTCGGGGGCGTAGGAGGGGGCGACCGAAGAGAGCGGCGCGACGGCGTTGGGGCGGTCGTCGGCCGCGTTGAGGTGGATCTTCCGCCCGTCGTCGAGTGGGGTGTCGAGCGAGCAGTAACACGTCACGGAGGGGCGGGCAGTCGTCGGAATCGACGCGACACCGGTCAGGCGGCGCGCGGTCCGCGGGTCGGCGGCGACGACGACGGCGTCGAATTCGACCGTCCGTCCCTCCGTCTCGACAGTTGCCCGGTCGCCGTCGGGGGAGACGGCGGCGACGGGTTCGTCGAGGGTGATCGTCGCTCCGGCGTCGCGTGCGTGGTCGGTCAACTGCGCCGGGACGGCGGCCATCCCCTCGGCTGGAAGGGCGATCTTCCCCTCGCTCATCGCCTTGAACGTGTACTCGAAGACGCGCTTGGACGTGGCGAGCGACCGGTCGAGAGTGATGCCGCCGTAGAAGGGAGCGACGAAGTTGTCGACGTATCGGACCGAGAAGCCCCAATCGTGGAGGTAGTCGTCGATAGCGGCGTCGGGACTGGCGAAAATCTCCGCTTCGTCCCGGCTCCCGACGTGTTGGCGGAGGGCGAGCGTCCGGAGTTTGTCGGTCGTCGTCACCTCCCGGTTGAACAGGGAGTCGGTGAGCGAAAAGGGGTCGCGCAGGGGGTCGGAGAGGACCGAGCGCTCGCCGGGACGGGCGATGACCGCGCCCGGGGAGAACGACTGCAAATCGAGGGCACCGAGGTCGAGTTCGCGCCGCACGGCCGGATACCCGGTGAACAGCACCTGGAAGCCACGGTCGAGTGTGAATCCCTCTTCGTGGCGGGTTCGGACCCGGCCCCCAACCTCGTCGCGTCGTTCGAAGACGGTTACGTCCGCGCCCGTCTCGGCGAGGTGACGCGCGGCAACGAGGCCGGCCAATCCGGCACCGACGACGGCGGCCGACGGTTGGTCGTCCATGGCGGCAGATGAGCGGGGCGAGACAAAGAACCCATTGGCATTTGCCTCTCCGGTCGCAACCGCCGGCATGGACACGTCCAACGCGTTCGTCGGCCTCGACTGCATGGCGACCGGCGACCGACACGGCCCCGACCACGTCGGGCGGAGCGACGCCGACGCACCGCTCGACCCCGTCTACGACCTCGACGCTGTCGATCCGGGCACCTTGCCGACCGATCCCGACTCCATGTGGGACTACCACGCCCTCCTGCCCGTCCACGCGGACGACGCCGTCTCCGCGGGCGAGGGGGCGACGCCGTTGCTCGACGCCGACGACCTCGCTGCCGACCTCGGCGTGGCGAGCGTCCAGCTCAAAGACGAGGGGCGGAATCCGACGGGAAGCATCTTCGATCGGGGACAGTCCGCCGCGGTGACGATGGCACGAGCCCACGGGGCCGGGTTGCTGGCGCTCGCGGCGCCGGGCGACGCCGGGCAGTCCGCGGCGGCCTACGCCGGCCGGAGCGGGACGGACTGCTACGCGTACCTTCCCTCTCGCGCGCCCTTCCCGAACAAGGCGATGGTGAACGTCCACGGCGCGGACATGCGCGTGATCGGCGGGCGGTATCCGGACGCGCTCGACGCCCTCGACTCCGATCTCCAGCGCGACTGGTACTCCCTGCAGGCGTTCACGACGCCGTACCGTCACGACGCGTACCGGACGCTGGCGTACGAGGTGGCCGCGGCCCGCGACTGGACGACGCCGGACGCCGTCGTCCTCGCCGTCGGAACGGGCGAGACGCTCGTCGGCGTCGCACACGGATTCCACGACCTCGACGCACTCGGTCTGACGGACGGGGTGCCGCGGTGTTACGCCGTCCAGCCGGAGGGGTGTGCGCCGATCGTCGAGGCACACGGGGCCGGGGCCGACGAGGTGACGCCGGTCGAGTACCCCGACACCATCTGCGGCGAACTCGAGATTCCCGCGCCGGAGGGAGGGACGATGGCGCTCGACGCTATCGACGAGACGGCGGGCGGGGCGATCACCGTCGCGGACGAGGACCTGCTGGAGAGCGCGGTGGCGCTCACCCAACGTCTCGGGACGGAAGTCGGCGCGACGGGCGGTGCCGCCGCTGCGGGCGCGTGGGCGCTCGCCGACCGCGGTGACCTCGGGACCGACGACTCGGTCCTCGTGGTCAACGCCGACGCGGGCGTAAAGACGGCAGACATCCTCCGGAGCCACCTGATGAGCCAAGGCGTCTGAGAGGGATTACTGTAACTGTGTACCGGTGGGTCGCCGACACATCTCGGCGAACCGACGGTACTGACTTATAGGCTGAGCAGTCGCAATACCACGGCCTTCAGGCCGTGGATACGCGCCGTCAACGTGGGAGAGAATCCACGTTCGACGCCCCCTCTTGAGTTTCAGAATATCGGCGTTTAAGTGACAGACGTGCAGATGAGCGGACAGGAATCGGTCGGAACGGAGCGGATTCCGAACCGTCCTTCGGAGGCGGCCTGTCCGCCCACGTAACGAGGCAGTATCCGAAAGAACAGTCGGTGGACGCATGTTCCAGAAGAGTGTGTCTGTGCCGACTGCTCAAAGCGAGCGCCACGATACCCCCGACTTTGTTGACGCCTGCTGGCGTCCCTGTGGCAAAAACAACACCGGGACGCAGTACACGGTCGAGGATAGGGGTAACGGCCACTTGGCATGGCCAGCAGTCCACCACTCCGATGTTGTGGGACTACCCGCGCCCGAACGGTCTGGTAGTCTGCTGCTTGGACTCCAAACCTGAAACTCCCACCGCTCGGGCTTCCTCCACGTGAACGCGGAGGAGGATGTCAAAGAGCTTCCACCCGGCCCGATTTCGACGCAACAGGCTTATGAATTAGACGCGTCAAATCCGAGTAGATAGATGCTGAGCGATGCGATGGAGGATTACCTGAAGGCGATCTATCGGCTCCAAGCCGAGGACGGCACGCCGGTGTCGACCTCTGCCATCGCCGATGAGGTGGGCAAGACGGCGCCGACGGTGACGAGCATGGTTCAGAAACTCACCGATCAGGGGCTCCTCGAGCGCGAGAAGTACAAGGGGGTCGAACTCACGCCGGAGGGAGAGACGGTGGCGCTGGAGGTGCTTCGCCACCATCGACTGCTGGAAGCGTATCTGGCCGAGCACCTCGACTACTCGTGGACGGACGTCCACGACGAGGCAGACGCCCTCGAACACCACATCTCCGAGGAGTTCGAGCGGCGGGTGGCGGAGGCACTCGGTGATCCGGAGGTGGACCCGCACGGCGATCCGATTCCGGGCGCCGACCTCCGACCGCTGGAGAGCGACGAGACGACGCCGCTGAGCGACCACGACGCCGGTGAGACGGTGATCGTCAGCCGAGTCCGTGACCGCGACGAGGCGGAACTCGCCTACCTCGACGACGCGGGAGTGCGCCCGGGGACGGAGCTGGAAATTGTCGACGTGGCACCGTTCGGGATGGTGACCGTTCGAATCGGTGAAGGGGAACAGAGCCTCCCCGAGTCGGTGGCGCGGACGATCCGTGTTCGACCGGCGGGGAGCGATCGGGAGGCAGAGGGGACGGAGGTGACCGACGCGTGACCGGCTGGCTCGAAATCCTGACCGTCGCCTTCGTCGCCCAGCTCGTCGTCCTGCCCGGCGAGAAGGTGCAGTTCATCATCGCGGGGCTGTCGACCCGGTACAACCCGCTGGTGGTCGTGAGCGCCGCGGGGACGGCCTTCGCGGGGTGGACGGCGCTGGAAATACTCTTCGGCGAGGCGCTCCAGCGGGCGCTCCCGCCGGTCGTGCTGGACGCCTTCACCGCCGCGCTCTTTTTCTTGTTTGCCGTCCTGCTCTACCGCTCGGCACCCGCTGGTAGCGGGGTGGAGCGGGTCGATCCGACGGCGACCGACGGCGGGATCACCTCGCTCAGCAGTGACTTCGAGCCGCGAGTGTTCGGCCGCGAGCTACCCGACGCCTTCGGCGGGTTCGTCCCCATCTTCGCGATGATGGCTGCCGGAGAGTTCGGCGACAAGACGCAGCTGGTGACCATCGGCCTCGCCGCCCAGTACGGCGCCCACCCCGCCATCTGGGCCGGCGAGATGCTCGCTATCCTCCCCGTGAGCCTCGCGAACGCCTTCTTTTTCCACAAGTTCTCCCACCGACTCGACCTGCGGAAGGTGCATTTCTTCTCCGCCGGCCTGTTTGCCTTCTTCGCGAGCGACACCGTGTTGAGCATCGTTACCGGCTTCTCCGTCTGGGAGACGGTCGTGAGCGTCGTCTCGACGGCCGTGCTGGCGCTGTTTTGATAGGTCGGGGTGACCGTGTTGCGTCGGGACGGATGGTTGAACTACCGGTACTGACTCGCGACGGTCCGTACGAGGGCGAACGGGAAGCATTATTTTTCGGCGGCGGCGAGAGTGATCCGTGCCGAATCCCCTCCCGTCGCTCCTCGCGGGCGTCGTCTTCGGCCTCGCGCTCGCGGCCCCGCCGGGGCCGATGAACGCCGTCATCGCCGAGGAGTCCGTGACGAACGGCTGGTTCGCCGGCGCCCGGACCGGTCTGGGTGCGATGACCGCGGACGCCGTCTTCTTCGTCGGCTCGCTCCTCGGCGTCGTCACCTTCGTCGAGCAGTTTCCGACGGTTCGGGCCGCGATGGTCGGCGTCGGCGGCGTCCTCATGCTCTACTTCGCGTACGGCGCCGCGAGAGATGCGATGGGCGACGTAGAGACCGTCCCGTCAGGTAGCGAGAAGGCGACACGGGCGGCCACCGGCTTCCGCAAGGCGTTCGTCCTCGCGCTCACGAACCCCTACCAGATCCTGTTCTGGCTGACCATCGGCGTCGGCCTGCTCGAACCCGGACGACTGGACGTGCTCTCGTACACGCCCTACGTCGGCGCGGACCTCGCCGGCCTGCTGGTAGTGCGAACCGGCAGCCCGGCGCTCATCTTCGGGTTCTTCCTCGGCATCGCTCTGTGGATTACGGGCTTTCCCGCGGCGCTCCGTGCGGCCCAGCGCCGTGTCGCCGCGTTCGCGCCCGCCGTCGCCGGGGCGAGCGCACTCGTGCTCGGCGGGTTCGGCGTCGTATTTCTGGTCGACGCCGTACGGACGCTGACGTAGTCGGCCGCCGCGCTCGACGGGTAGCCGTGCGCGCGCACCAGCCGCCTCGTCGCGAGCCTTCCAGCGACCGGGCGGACGACGGCTCTGGCGGCACCGGAGGGGTCCTGCCAAGTGTTTTTCTTTCGCGCGCCCGATCCACAGCCATGCAACCCGATCTCTCCGCCCTCGACCCGACGCTGGGGGACCGCGACGGTTACCTGCTCGACGCCGACGGTGCGGACTCGACTCAGCGCTACCTCTCGGGATTCAGCGCACCGGACTCCTTCGTAACCTGTTACACGCCCGCGGGCATCCACCTCCTCGTCTCGGGGCTGGAGTACGGCCGGGCACAAAAGGAAGCGCGCGCGGACACCGTCACTCGCCTCTCGGCGTACGACTACCGCAAGCGAGTGGCGAAGCTGGGGCGAGCGACCGGTCGCGGCGCCGTCGTCGCCGACTTCCTCGCCGACCACGGCGTCGGCGGGGTGATGGTCCCCGGCCGGTTCCCCCTCGGCACCGCCGACGGCCTCCGCGAGTCCGGAGTGGCGGTCGAAGTCGACGAGTCCGACGCAGTCGCGGAGATTCGGGCAGTGAAGACGTCCGACGAGATCGACCACGTTCGTCGCGCTCAGCGAGCGAACGAGCGGGCGATGGCGGCGGCGGAGTCACTGATCGAGTCGGCGAGCGTCGTCGACGGCGTCCTGCATCACGACGGCGACCCGCTGACCAGCGAGGCGGTCAGGCGGGAGATCGAACTGACGCTCCTGCGGGAAGGGTGCGCGCTGGACGAGACGATCGTCGCCTGTGGCGCCGACGCCGCCGATCCACACGACCGGGGATCGGGCCCGCTTCGGGCGGACGAACCCATCGTCGTCGACATCTTCCCGCGGGATAAGGAGACGCGGTACCACGCGGACATGACGCGGACGTTCCTGAAGGGCGAACCGACTCCGACCCTGCGGGAGTGGTTCGACCTGACCGACCGGGCGCGGCGGGCGGCGCTCGACGCTGTCGAACCCGGCGTCACGGGCGCGCAGGTCCACGACGCCGTCTGTGACGTGTACGAAGACGCCGGGCTGTCGACGCTCCGGGCCGACCCCGATGCGGAGACGGGGTTCATCCACAGCACCGGCCACGGCGTCGGCCTCGACGTGCACGAACTCCCGCGCGTCGCGCCGGACGGGGGCGAACTCGAACCGGGGAACGTGATCACCATCGAACCGGGGCTGTACGACCCCGACGTAGGTGGGGTGCGTATCGAGGACCTCGTCGTCGTCACCGAGGACGGCTACGAGAATCTGACGGAGTATCCGGTCGAACTCGTCGTCTGATACGGCTCGTGGGAACTGGACAGCAGGGGTTGCCGTCCCCGTGGTCGGCGACCGCCGGAACTGGCGACGACAGTCCGTACGACCCGGAGGTGGAATCGGAAGGCACTTTTTCGGCGTCGGCGGATCGACGATGTGAACTGGCGGTACCGCCATACGGTCCTGGGTCTCTGTACGCTCGCGTTCGCGTCGACGATGCTGGCCCGACTGGTCATCAGCCCGGTCGTCCCCGACGTGACCGACGGCTTCGGCGTCTCCACCGGCGCCGTCGGCCTCGCGCTCTCCGGGATGTGGGCCGCGTACGCCCTCACGCAGTTTCCCTCCGGCATCCTCGGTGACCGCTTCGGCGAGCGCCGGGTGATTCTCGCCGCCGTGGGGATCACGGGGTGTGCGAGCCTGCTGCTCGCGCTCTCGCCGAGTTTCCTCGCCTTCGCCATCCTGACCGTCGCGCTCGGCGCGGGCGCGGGCCTCCACTACAGCGTCGCCACCACTCTCCTGACGAAGGAGTTCGACGACATCGGCCGGGCGATCGGCGTCCACGTCGCCGGCGGGCCGCTGGCAGGCCTGATCGCGCCGATCGTCGCCACCGCGGTAGCGGCCCGGTACGACTGGCGGGCGGCCATCGCCGTCGGCGCCGCCATCGCCGTCCCCGTCTTCGCCGCGTTCGCGTGGCGGATCGATCCGACACCGGCCGAGCGCCCGGACGAATCGATGCGCGACCGAATGGCGATCCGACCCCTGATCGCCCTGCTCTCCCGGCCCCCGATCACGTTCACCACCGCCGTCGCCGTCCTCGGGGCCTTCTGCTGGCAGGCGACCGCCTCCTTTCTCCCCACGTTCCTCGTCGCCTTCCGGGGCCTCCCGGAAACGAGTGCCGGTCTGCTCTTTTCTGCGTACTTCGTCGTCAATGGTCTCGCCCAGCCGACGACGGGATGGGTGTCGGACCGGATCGGACGCGACGGCGCCGCGACGGCGACGATGGCGCTCGGCGTCGTCGGCTACGCTCTCCTCGTCGTCGGACCGAAACTCGCACTCCTGCCCGCCGTCGTCTGTGTCGGCGCTGCGATGACGTGGGGGGCGCCACTCCAGTCGCGCTTTTTCGACCGCTTCGAGGCGAACGAACGCGGCGCCGCCTTCGGCCTCGTCCGCACCGCGTACATGGTGCTCGGCGCGACGGGGAGTGTCGTCGTCGGCGTCCTCTCCGACGTGGCAGGGTGGGGAACCGCGTACGGCCTACTCGTCGGCGTGACGGGACTGGCGCTCGTGCTGTTGCTCGGGAACCGCGTGTTCCGGCTTGGACTGTAGGACGACCCTCGGTTCCGACCGTCCGCACCGAACCCCTTTTGAGCGGTGAGGCGGAAGCCACGCGCATGGACTTGCTGGTGGTCGGCGCAGGCGAGATGGGGCGATGGATCGCCCGCACCGCCGACCGGCCGGTCGCCGTTACGGATATCGATCCCGCGGCTGCGGAGACGGCAGCCGCGTCCCTCGATGGCGTTCGAGCGGTGCCGGCGGACACGGCGGAGACGTTCGATATTATCTGTCTCGCGGTGCCGATTTCGGCCGTCTCGGACGCTGTCGAGCGCTACGCCCCCAGGGCCGAGCGGGCGATGTGCGACGTGAGCGGTGTGATGGAGGGACCGGTCGAGGCGATGCGGGCGGCGCTCCCGGATCGAGAACGGCTGTCGATGCATCCGCTCTTCGCCGCGTCGAACGCGCCTGGCAACGTCGCCGTCGTGGCCGACGCCCCCGGGCCGGCGACCGACGCCATCCGGGCGGACGTGGCGGCGGCGGGCAACCACCCCTTCGAGACGACCGTCGCGGAACACGATACGGCCATGGAGACGGTGCAGGCGGGCGCCCACACCGCCGTCCTCGCGTACGCGATCGCGGCGGCGGACGTGCGTGAGGAGTTCGCTACCCCCGTCTCGGCCACGATGGACGATCTCGTCGAGACGGTGACCGGCGGGACGCCGCGGGTGTATCGCGAGATTCAGGAGACCTTCGAGGGCGCAGAGCGGGTCGCCGAGGCGGCCCGTCGCGTCGCCGACGCGGAGGGCGAGGCGTTCGACGATCTCTACCACGAAGCGAGGGGACGAGAGTGATCGATCGCGCGGCGGTCCGCTCCAACGCCAAGTATCTGCGCCAGGTGCGGCCGATCGATCCCGACGAGATCTCGGAGTACGTCGAGGGGACGCCCCATCCCGCCGCAGTCCGGCGAGTGCTTCGGGAGGAGGCGTACGACCTCGGCCTGTACGAACGCGACGACGGGACGTTCGTCCCGACCGGGGAGGAGCCGATCCCCCCCGCTGACTGGCGGCCGGAGACCGTTCCCGACCGCTACGCCAACACCCTCGAAGACCTGCTGGTCGAGCGCCACGGCGTGAACTGGCACCGCGGCGAGTCGGGCAATCGCCTGCGCGAGGTGATCCGGCGGTTGAAGGCAGACTACTACCGGGGGAATTCCGTGGAGTACGACGCGGAAGTGGCGCTCGGCTACGCCGTCTACCACTTCCCCGACTACTACGCCGCCATCGGCTACGTCCTCGACGACCTGGTCGAGGGGTCGCGCCTGCCCCGTCGCCTCCGCGTCCTCGACGTGGGAGCGGGCGTCGGTGGCCCCGCCCTCGGTCTCCACGACTACCTGCCCGACGACGCAGTGGTCGAGTACCACGCGGTCGAGCCGAGCGCTGCCGCCGACGTGCTGGACACGCTGCTCGACGCGACCCGGCGGAACTTCCGGCCGACGATCCACCGCGAACGCGCCGAGGACTTCGCGTTCGACGCCGACGGCCCTTACGACCTCGTCGTCTGCGCGAACGTCCTGAGCGAACTCGATGATCCCATCGCTGTCGCCGGAAGCGCCCTCGACGCCCTCGCGGACGACGGGACGCTCCTGACGCTCGCACCCGCGGACCTCGAAACCAGCACGGGCCTCCGGGCGGTGGAACGGGAACTCGTGGCCGACCACGGCGCCACAGTCTACGCCCCCACGCTCCGCCTGTGGCCGGGGCTGGAGCCGGCCGACCGTGGCTGGTCGTTCGACGAACGGCCGCGGATCGAGGCGCCGCACATCCAGCGCCGCCTCGACGACGCCGGGGGCGAACCCGGCACGTTCCGCAACGAGACGGTGAAGTTCTCCTACACCCTTCTCCGGACGGACGGGTGTCGGCGGGTGGACGTACGCGCTGATCCGTCGCGACACGCCCGGATGGCGGACATGGAAGCGCACGTCACCGATCGGATCGACCTACTGGCGGTAAAACTGAGCCGGAACCTCAGCGAGGGCGGCAACCCGCTCTACAAGGTCGGCGACGGGAGCGAACAACTCGAACAGTACGCCGTACTGACCCGGGAGTCGGGGCTGAACCGCGCGCTCCGCGACGCCGACTACGGCGCAGTCCTGCAGTTCGAGAACGCCCTCGCGCTCTGGAACGACGACGAAGGCGCGTACAACCTCGTCGTCGACGACGAGGCGGTCGTCGACGTGGTCGCGTGAGTCGTTACCGTGGGGTGTCGGCGACCAGCCGGCGGACCGTTACAATACTCCGTATAAAACGGTGCGCCTTTCTCGGCGGCTCCCCGAGGGGCGACCATGAACGAGCCACACGTTCTCCTGACGAACGACGACGGAATCGACTCCGTCGGCTTCCGAGCGCTCTACGACGCGCTCTCCGAGGTTGCCGAGGTGACGGCGGTCGCGCCGAACGGTGACCAGAGCGCCGTCGGCCGGGCGATGTCACGGGAGGTCCAGGTCGAGACCCACGATCTCGGCTACGCGATCCACGGAACGCCCGCGGACTGTACCGTCGTCGGGCTAGAGGCGCTCTGTCCCGACGTGGACATGGTTATCGCGGGCTGTAACCGCGGAGCGAATCTGGGTGCGTACGTCCTCGGTCGGTCGGGCACCGTCAGTGCCGCCGTCGAGGCGGCCTTCTTCGACGTACCCGCTATCGCCGTCTCGCTGTACGTCCCTGGCGGTGACGGCGAGTGGCAACACGCCGCCGACCAGCCCGACGACTACCGCAACGCCACCGAGGCGACGGCGTACCTCGTCGACCACGCCCTCGGCGCTGGCGTGTTCGACCAGGCCGAGTATCTGAACGTCAACGCCCCCATCTGGAGCGAGGGCGACGACCTCGCACCGCTGGAGATCACCGAGCCCTCGACGCTGTACGACATGCGCGCCGAACGCGACGGCGAGCGGATCAGCCTCACCGACAACGTCTGGGCGCGGATGCGTGACGGCGAACTCCCCGACCCGCAGGGAACCGATCGCCGGGCCATCGTCGAGGGACGGGTCAGCGTCTCACCGCTCACGGCTCCGCACACGACCCAGCACCACGAGGCACTCGACGCCCTGGCGGAGACGTACCGGGACTGATAGAGAGTATCGTAACTGTTGCTAGAGTCTCGCCGGACGACCTGGCGGGAATCTCTGATGACTTCCGACAGGCCCTATGAGCGGGACAATCACTATGTCGGCCGCCGGAGTACGCGTGGACGAATGCACGATATCGTCGTCGAACTACTGGCCGGCAACGCGGATCACGCCCGCGCGTTCGAGACGCGATTCGACGACTTGCAGGAGGCCCAACACCCGGGCGTCGTCACGGTCTGCTGTTCCGACTCCCGGGTGTTACAGGATCGGATGTGGAACCACGACGATCCCGGCGCCGTCTTCACCTGTGGCAACATCGGCAACCGTGTCGTCCAGTCCATCGCCACGGGTGAGGTCGTCTCGGGCGACGTGCTCTACCCGCTGGCGTATCTGGACACCAGCGTCGCCCTCGTCGTGGGGCACACGGGCTGTGGGGCGATCACGGCGGCGTACGACGACCTGACCGACGGCGTCGACGCACCGCCCGGCGTCGAGCACTGTCTCGGGCTGCTGACGCCGCATCTGGAAGCGGGCATCGAGACACTCCCTGACGACGTGGATCGACCCGACGCGGTGAACCGACTCGTGGAGTACAACGTCGACCGACAGATCGACTTCCTCCGCGAGAGCGACGACGTGCCCTCGGACGTAGACATCGTCGGCTGCGTGTACGACTTCCAAGACGTCTACGAGGGGCGGCGCGGCGAGGTCCACGTCGTCAACGTCGACGGCGAGCGTCGCGTCGAGACGCTCCGGGGCGACAACCCCGAAATCGCGGATCGCATCCACCGCCTCTGGGAGTACTGACGGCGCGATCAGCACGGCACCGTCGCCGGCCCGGTCGTGTTCGTCCTGCGGGTCGCACGTGTGGGGTCCGAACCGGGGTCGACACGCTTCGTTTTCGGCTATCGAGACCTCCGCTGCTCCACCTTGTTCACGTAGCTGAAATCCATTATACTTCGAGGCGGGACAGTCCTTGTGGGTAATAGTGGGCAAGAGTTATCGTATAGTGGGTGATAGTGGGTACCGTGATGAAAGTCGACGCCCACGACCTACGAACGAACGAGACGGACGACCGAGGTCGAATCTACCTCGGAACGGAGTACGCGAACAAACGCGTCACGGTAGCCGTCGTAGAGATTGAATCCGACCGTCCGGACGACGAGGAACTCGCAGCGGCGTACCGCGAGGCTTCCGAGAGTGCGGAAACGCTGGCTGAAGGCTGGGACGAGGTGTCGAGCGAAGCGTGGGCTGGGCTGGATGAATGAGCGAGGGAGTGGAGATTCGACGTGGTGACGTAGTTGTAGTCCGGCTCGACCCTGCCGAGGGTCACGAGATGAAGAAGACTCGACCAGCGGTGGTCGTCCAGAACGACGTTGGAAACCGAAATTCCAGTACGACCATCGTCGCGCCCGCAACTGGAACGCACCGTGGCTATCCCTTCGAGGTACCCGTCGAAGCAGACGACTCTCCGTTCGAGAAGGAGACCTCAATCCGTCTCGATCAAATCCGTGTCGTATCCGTCGAAAAGCGGATTCACTCAGTCGCCGGAAGTCTCGGTAGGGAGACGATGAACGAGGTTGACGACGCATTGAAACTGAGCCTCGGACTCGATTGAGCGGCAGTCGAACATGAGATACAACGAGACGCACTCAGCCGCGAGCAGGTGTCCGAATGTAACGAACGCGTTCGATGTAGTACGCGAAAAGCCCGAACCGGTAGGGCAGCTACCCGAAGAGAAACGCGAACGCTAAATTCTCGCAATATGGCCTGAAATCCCCGAATTATCCCTACTGAGACTCCCGCTGCTCCACCTTGTTCAACTCGGAGAATTTCACCATGCATCGGAGCGGATAAAAGCTGACGCTCGCTTCCGATTTCGACGATCACACAATCCCGAACGGCTCCATCGAGATCCTCAGATTGCGATAGGATTCAGCAAGCGTGCTGCATCGATAGCGCATATCTTGCACGCTACTTCGGTCAGAACAAGTCAGTCGAATCGGTCAGTACACACGATTAATCGAATAGAGCGTTCTCAAGAGGGATGTTTTGGATAAAATCGAGTATAGCCTTCGTACAAAAGTGTTAGAGGAATGAGAATAATGAGTGCATAGATGAGATACCACGAAAGGAGTGCAGCGAGTTGTGATTCTACGAATACGGCGAAAACTTGTGAGACTATAAGAAGGGCAATCGTGAGGGCGAGGGTCTTTGCGGGGAGTCGCATACGCAATATTTCGTCGGGATTTTCAAATTCCTTTGGTACGTTCGCATCCATACTGAGCGGTTCGTTCAGCAACTTCGGCGTGAAACAAATACATACACCGTGCTGACTACAACCTCTGAAGTCAGCACGCGATTCTTATCAGACACTGGAGGATTCGACAGAGCCAGCAGAACGGGCCGTTACTAGTCAGTGTCTCGGAACGGGCTAATCGGTATCGCGTTGCTGTCGAAGCGTGAACTGCGCCCGCTCGACGTAGGAGTTCGACGACCAACTGCGCGCGACACTCATCTCAGCTAAGAACTCGTCGGCATCGTCAGGCGAGAGTGCGTCGTTGCGAACCAGCGCGGTGAGGAGGATGGGTGTCGTCACGAGGCGGGTCTCGGCCAGTGAGGCGTGGACGAGCGCGAGTCGATTGAACTCGTCACAGAGCAGTTGCACGGCCTCTACCTCGTTCGCTAGCGTGACCGCCGCGTTCTCACCGTCGTCCAGTGGGAACGTCTCGTCCAGTTCGACGGAACGTACCTCGAACGCGGAGCGACGGTCGAGAACGGCCTGTGCTGCTCTCCCCGAAGCGTCGTCGTAGGACGCCGTCTCGGTGAGTTCGTCGACGGCCTGCTCTGGGACGACCACGGTGTGCGAATCAAGGAGGAGGTCGAGTGGGTTCGGCGAGTGGTCTGCCACGGTCCCGAGACTCACGAGAGCAGACGTGTCGGCGACAATCAGTGCCATCTACGAGTCAGCCAGCTCCTCCGCGACCTCGTCCACAAACTCGTCGGTCAGTTGCTCTTTCAGCAGTCGGAAGTTGGCGGCCTCCTCGTGCCCGACGAGATCCTTCAGTTCCTCGAACGTGATGTCGTCGTCGTAGTAGGCGTCCGCGATCTCCTGTTTCACCTCGTCGGAGTGTGCGGCGTCCCGCAGGTACTCCCGAAGCGCGGAGATGAGGATGTCCGTTCGGTCCGTCTCGAACACCGCCGCGAGCGCGTCAGCCCGGTCGACCAGCCCTCTCGGGGCGCGGAACTGGACGCGCTTCTTCTCCGACCCGGAACTCATGTGTGTACATTGTGAGTGCAGGAGCAAAACGCTTGTCATCTCGTCACTATCTCGTCCTTCGGAGCCACCGAAACAAGATATGGTGATTTTCACCGACCTCGAGTCGAGAGAACAGCAACCGGAAGAATATCTTTGGGACTAAACGGGTGCAAAACGGCCTGTGACGCCAGATTGCGGCTACCTACTGCTCCGTTGCTCCACCTTGTTCAACTCGATCAACAACCGGAAGATCGCCTTCACCAGATTCGCGTCCACGTCGAACGTCTCCGCGTTCTGCCCCGCGCGCTCCATCACGCGGGCCTCCTGTGACTCGTCGGTCGTCGGCAGGTCGCGTTCCTCTTTCACCTGCGCGACGGTACCCGCAACGTAGGTGCGGCGGGCGATGAGTTCGACGAGTTCGCGATCGATCTCCTCGATCTCTTCCCGAAGTTCCGCCAGCGACATGTTTTCGGCGGGGTCCGTGTCGCTCATTCGATCACCTGTGCGCCGTCCGTTCGTGTCGTCGTTAGCCATGTGTCACCCTCCCGTTGAGTCCAGTGGTCGCGTACTCGTTCCAGTCCGTCTCGGTCGCCGACGGCGACGACGCTCGGGCCCGTTCCCGAGAGCGACACGCCGTCGGCGTGAGGCATCGCCTCGACTGCGGGGTCGGTGGGGAAACCGAGCGCCGCCGAGAACGCCAACCCGTTGACCGTCATCGCCTCGCCGTAGCGGCCGCCGAGCGCCAAGTCGGCGACGAGTTCGGCCATCGGAGCCACCCGTTCACACTGTTCCACGTCCGCGTCAGCGCTGAACGCGCGAGCCGGCGGCGTCCAGACGAGAACGTCCCAGTCGACCGTCTCGTGGGCGAGCAGGTCGTCCGCCGTGTTGTCCGTGACGGTGACGCCGCCGAGCATACTCGCGCTCGCGTCGTCGAACGCACCGGTGACGGTGACGCCGGCGTCGCGAGCGGCCTGCACACCGATACGACAGGCCGCTTCCCGGCCGACCTCGTCCACGCCGACATCCAGCGCCGACAGCGTCGCGAGCACCGTCGCGTTCGCGGCGGCACTCGAACTCTTCAACCCGGCGGCCATCGGGACTGCGCTCTCGGTGCGGACGTGTCCACCCTGTCCGTCGCCGAACCGGTCGACGACCCGCCCGACACACCGGCGAATCAGGCGGGTGTCGCCGTCGGGTGCGCCCGCAATCTCGCCGCGGATCTCCCCGGAGTCGTCGAGTTCGACCTTGGCAGTCGTCTCCGCGTCGATTGCGAAGGCCGATCCAACGCCCGTCGCGAGGGCGTTCAGGACCGTCCCCGCACCGAGCGCGACGGCCTCGCCGTACATATCGAACCCCCCGCGGAGCGGACAGTTATGTGTGCCGATTAGCGGACGAACCGCGATCCGAGGGCACCCGCACCACCGCCGACGACCGTCGTCGTGACGCCGGAGAGGAGGAGCGGTCCGACGGCCGTCCGGAGCGAGTAAATCTGCCCGGTGCTAGGGCCGGACAGGGCCGAAAGACCGAGGAGGGCGAGACCGGTCATGACGAAGAAACCAACGAGGGCGCCACCACCAGCGACGCCGGCCGCCGCCGTCGCGTCGGCGAACCGCGACCCCGAGAGCAGCCCCAGGACCGAGGCGAGGATCGGTCCCGCGACGAACAGCGTCACCGTGGTCTGGAAGATGGAGAGTGCGAGAAAGACGGGGCCGAACGTCGCCGGCTGGGAGCCGGTGGCTCCGGTGACGAACTGAGTCCGCGCCCAGTCACCGGCGACGAAGCCGACGACGCCGAGAGCAGCGCCGACGAGGGCGAAGACGGCGACGATCAGGGCAGTCTGCCGGCGTACCGATGGGAGGGTACTGCTCCCGGACACTACGGTCTCCACAGCCACAGGCGGTCGAGCGGACCGGTCCAGTCGACACGCTCCTCCCACGCGACTTCGGAGGGGGCGGCGACGAGGACGTACGGCCCGGCCTGGATCAGGTAGGCGTACGCCACGTCGCCATCGGCGTGGTAGTAGACCCGGTGCCACTCGTCGCGGCCGAAGGAGTAGGTTCCCTCGCGGCTGACCGACGTGTCGAACAGCGTCTCGACGGCGTCGGTCGCGGCCTGCACGCCGTCGTACTGCTGGATGAACAGCGACGTGTGCGGGTAGTCGAGGGGGTTCAGATCGGCCGGCTGGTTCTCCGCGCCCGGTACCGCGTAGCTCACGACGTAGGCGAAGCCGTTCCGGCCGGTCGACTCGCCGGCGGCATCGAAGTGGAGACGCTGGCGCGCGAGCAACTCCCGTCCCTCGTTCACGTCGTCGCCGGGAGCGTCGCCGAACGGGTCACGCTCGATGTATCGCGGGCCGCCGTACGCGTAGCCCGCGTAGTCCGTGGAGTGGTACACCTCGAAGAGACCAGGGTCGGCCTCGTCGTCATCGTCATCGTCGTCACTCCCCGAATCGACGGTTCCGTCGTGGAGGGTACGGTAGAGCGTGGCGTCGATCTGACGATCGGAGAGGACGCGCCTGACGAACAGGTCGCTCCGAATCCCCCGGAAGTAGTCGTGGAGGCGTTCGAGTTCCTCGTCGACACGGTCGAGGTCACCACGGTCGGCGAATCGTCGGATCGTCGCGAGATAGCGGTCGGTTTCCTCGCGCATCTGCCCGGGGATGCCGAAATGATCCCCGAGTTCCCGTTCCGCGGTGGCGACGGCCCGGTCGGTCGCTCCACGGACCAGGTCGAGGCTGTTGGCGTCGAACTCGGCCGCGTCGCGGACGCGCGTGACCGTCGCCATCGCGTTGCCGAGGACGCGCTGATACGTGTCGATAGCGTCGTCGTAGGACGTGGCGAACCACTCGAGTTCGCCGTACACCCGACCGACCTCGGTCGCCAGTTGCCGGTTGGGAACCGGGGGCTCCGTCTGTTGCACCTCCTCGTCGTCGACGGCGGCCGTTTCTTCCGCTGCCTCGGCCATGGCAGCGTCGGCGGGCGTCTCCGTCGGCGGCGGCGTCCGCGTGGCCGTCTCGGGGTAGGTGACGTTCGAATCGCCGGACGACAGACAGCCGGTCAGACCGAGTGCCGTCCCGGTCGCCAGCAGTGTCCGACGTGTCAGGTCCATGGACGCGTCAAAGATAGCGCCGGATAAATAAGATCCGGCCTAAGAATCAGCCGTGAGAGCGCAGACGGGTCGACAGACTCAACGGGGCTCACTCCCCACCGCGTGGTATGGGCACGCCACTCGAATCCCGGGAACAGCAGGTCGAAGAAGTGCTGGACCGACTGTACGAGGAGTACCCGGACGCGACCATCTCGCTCGACTACGCGAATCGGCTGGAGCTGCTCGTGGCCGTCGTCCTCTCGGCACAGTGCACCGACGAACGGGTGAACGAAGTCACCGACGACCTCTTCGAGACGTACACGTCCGCGGAGGACTACGCGGCAGCGAGCGAGGAAGCACTCGCCGAGGACATCTACGGAATCACCTTCCACAACAACAAGGCGGGGTATCTGAAGTCCATCGGCGAGACGCTCGTCGCGGAGCACGACGGCGAGGTGCCCGACACCATGTCGGCGCTCACCGACCTCAGCGGTGTCGGGCGCAAGACGGCGAACGTCGTCCTCCAGCACGGCCACGACGTAGTGGAGGGAATCGTCGTCGACACGCACGTCCAGCGCCTGTCGCGACGACTCGGTCTCACGACCGAGGAGACGCCGGAGAAGATCGAAGACGACCTGATGGACGTGGTGCCCGAATCGGACTGGCAACAGCTCACCCACCTGCTGATCAGCCACGGACGCGCGGTGTGTGACGCCCGGAACCCCGACTGTGCGGACTGTGTCCTCGAGGACGTCTGCCCCTCGTCGAAGCTGGATTCGGAGACCGACCTCGCGAGCGGCGAGGCGTGGAACTAGAGGTGGAGCTGGACGTACCGAACGACGCCGATCAGATAGGCGCCGAGCCAGAAGAGAACGTAGCCGAAGACGCCGATTCGGAGGCGCCCGCGCCACGCGCCCATGTTCTCGTGGAGGTCGTTTAGATCCACGTCCTGTCCCGGATCGCGATAGAGGTTCGCGGCGTGTTTGGCCTGGAAGATGCGGACGATCCCCGTCAGGGCAAAGGCGAGCATGGCGTAGGCCTGCAGGCCAAGCACGGCGTGGAGAACGGCGAGGCCGCCGAACTGGTCGGCGAGTCGCGGGACCATCCAGCCCGCCACCGGGACCGTCGTCAACACGAGACCGACGAGGATATACTTCAGATGCCGGACGAGAACGCGCCACGTCACCGTCTCGGTGTCGATGACGATCCACGCACCGTAGAGATAGAAGGGGAAACTCACGGTCACGGAGACGCCCGCGAGCGTCGCCATCGTCGCCTCACTCACCATCGTCGGCGGTTAGGATGGCGCCGTTAAAACGACCCCGACTCGGGGACGTGGTCGGAAAGCGTATCACGCTGTGGACCCAACGAGTGGCGATGGCTGATTCGTCACCGTCGGCGGCCGACGGGAACGCCGACGCGGCGACCACGGCCGCAGACGAGGTCGAGACGGACGACGACACACAGGAAACCGGACACAGTCAGGTTCCGGACGGCAAATCCGTCGACGCCCTCCGCCGCGAAGTCGAGGAGAAGTACGACTTCGAAGACTTCGGTCCGAGCGACATGGCGGAGATGAGCGCCGAGGAGTGGGAGGCGGCGTTCGATCCCGACACGTGGATCGTCGGCGCCGAACTCCTCGACCGGGTGGAACAGGACCTCAAGCAGCGCATCCAGAGCCGTGAGGTGTTCGCTGTTCTCGAACGGTTCGAGGACGGCGGCGAGGAGCGGCTGGTCGCCTACTCCGACGAGGGGTACGCCATCGTCGCGCCGGACGGGAGCGTCGAAGGGCAGGGGACGGTGGTGCGCGACGTGAAGCCGACCGTCGCGCTGTGTTCGATGGACTCCTACGAGGTGCCCGAGGCCCCCGACGACGTGTCGCTGCCGTCGCCCGACGACGTGCCGGAGGGGACGGGACAGCTGGGCAACAACCTCCTCCAGCTCATCGCGTCCGCGCAGATACTGGTCGGTCTCGGGCTGCTCGGCGTCTGGCTGTTCACCGACGCCATCCCGACGCCCGGCGGCTACGTCGACCTCGTGGCGCCACTGACCGCACTGGTGTTCGTCGGCATCGGCGTCTTCCTCTTCGCCGTCGTCGCGAACGCTCGGCTCTCGGACCGGTTCCGGGCGGAGGAGTTCCGCAACCGACTGCGAGCGGCGGGCGTCGAGGACGGCGACCGACCGGACTTCCTCCCGCCACTGGACGGGGAAACCGCCGACGGCCCGGAGACGGCCGATTCGAGCGACGAAGAGGTGTGAACCGATCGGTGGGGAGTCGGTGGGTTTAAGCGCATTCCTTCCTGAGATTCGACTGTATGAAGAGGCGGGACTTCCTGAGAGTGGCCGGTGGGTCCGCCGCCGTCGGAACGGCCGCCGCCACGGCGACGCCGGCCGCCGCGCAGGCGTCGTTCGGCGGGTGGATGAGCGACGTAGGAAACTACAGTGAGGTCGCCGACGCGACCGGACAGGACGAGGTGACGATTACGGTTGGTGCCCAGGGCAACGGCGGGAACTTCGCGTTCGGCCCGCCGGCCGTCCAGGTCGATCCCGGGACGACAGTCATCTGGGAGTGGAACGGCGAGGGCGGCCAACACAACGTCGTCGCCGAGGAAGGCGGCGACTTCGAGAGCGAACTCACCGCCGAAGCCGGCTTCACGTTCGAACAGACCTTCGACTCCGAAGGCACCATCAAATACTACTGCCAGCCCC